>OJTQ01000001.1_pt1 | contig 190781 bp, 157 predicted proteins | sample 1599771 | NCBI WGS metagenome assembly OJTQ01 (sample SAMN04436728, study PRJEB24849) | human gut metagenome | biome: human gut; feature: NICU; material: stool | host: Homo sapiens | place: USA: Saint Louis, MO | collected 2010-11-27
TGTTGCCATTAAATAGCTCCTGGTTTTAGCTTTTGCTTCGTAAACACGTAATAAATCGCCTCATATAATATGAGGACGCAGAATTTTAGGGCGGTGCCGAAAAGGTGTCAAGAAATATACAACGATCCCGCCATCACCAGGCCAGCTGACCGGCATGTTTTACCGTGAGTCTGACGAAATCAGTATAGCTAACCCTACCGACACTGTCCGCAATTTGACCAGCCAGCCCGCGGGCGTCAACGTCGTCTTGCAGCACATAGAGGGTTATGGGGGCGGATTGCAGGATCTCAAGGAAGCGACCGCCGGCGATGGCCGCCGTGACGCCATCAGACAGCAATAACAGATCGTCGCCGTGATCCATCACGCGAAGCATTGCTGCGATATCGGCATGCCAGGGAGAAACACTGAGCGTATGGAGCATGGGGACCTCAGAAACGCAAAATCACATCAAATTCATGCAGACGGGCGCGCAGGGCATCCGGCGCCAGGCATTCGACATCCACCGCCCACGGAGTAGCGGGGTCCAGACCGCGCTCCCGCGCGGAGTCGGCACACAGCCAGCACTGATCGATGTCATACAGTGACAGCAGTTTAAAGGTGGCTATGTAGTCGCGAGCCAGCACTGCACCCGGCCGTTGATCGGGCAGCAGTTGAAAAACGCCGTCGCCTACAAAGAACACGCCAATCTCGTCGGTGAGCGCGGAGGTTGCTAATAAGGCATCGAGCCCTTCCCTGCCGGCGGCGCTGCCGTGCGGCGCGGAGGAAAAAATAAAAGCCACACGTTTCATCAGAACTGCACCATCCGATCGCAAGTGAGCGCGGCTTCCGCCAGCGCGCCGAGCCCGCTCAGCGTGAAGCCGGGTTGCAAATTGTGGCTGGCCAGCGCGAGCTGTTGCGCCTCACGCTCGTCCGTTACGCCTCGACGCAAGGCAGCCGCCACGCAGATGTGTAGTGCCACACCTTGTTCATCGTGCAATGATTGCCACGCGCGCACCAGATCGAACTCATCGCTGGCGGGCGCCGTCAGTTGGTTAGCGTTGAGCACGCCTTCGCGATAGAAAAAAACGCATGCCAGTTCATGACCTTCCTGCAATACGGCCTGGGCAAACTGCCAGGCGCTGCTCGCCTGCTGGGTCCCATAGGCAGGGCCAGTCACCGTGAGGGCAAAACGCATTACTTATCCAGCCCCTGGAAATCGCCGCTCTTGAACTGGCGGATATAGAGGTAGACGGTATGCTTGGAGATATTCAGACGATCGGCCACCTGGTTAATGGCGTCTTTGATATCGAAGATCCCTTTTTCGTAGAGATTCAGCACGATTTGGCGGTTTTTCGCATTATTAGACACGCTGCGATCGGCGTTCACCTCTTCAATGGTGAATTCCAGCGTCTGCGCGACCAGATCGTCAACCGAGGAAGCAAAGTTCACCGGTGAGTTGACCTCCGGCGTTTCTGGCGGAATAAAGGTGCTCATGATCTGTGAAAAAGGCACATCCAGATTCATGTTGATGCACAGCAGACCGATCACCCGATGATCGCGATTGCGAATGGCTATCGTCACCGACTTCATCAGTACGCCGCTTTTGGCACGGGTGAAGTAGCATTTGGAAACGCTGCTATCGGCGCCCGTCATATCGTGCAGCATGCGCAGCGCAAGATCGGTAATCGGTGAACCGATTTGGCGGCCGGTATGTTCACCATTGGCGATACGGATGGCAGAGCATTTAAGATCCTGCAAAGAATGCAGCACGATTTCACAGTGCGAACCGATGAGCATCGCCAACCCGTCCACCACCGCTTCATAAGATTTAAGAATATCGAAATCGGTCTGGTCAAAGGGACGTTGATCCAGCAGGTCAAGCTCGCTGGTTTCGTTGGTTAAAAGCGACCTGGACATGAAAAAAAGCACTCCTTTTCAGGAGCCTGTCGTTATTGTCAGGGCAGGCTCATCATCATTATTAAGCTATCTAAAGTAATACAGCGCCTGAGGATCTTTCCAGTTTTAATTATATCTGCGCTCAATAAAAAAGCCGCCGCCTCTGACGAGACGGCGGCCTGAACCCGATTACTTCTTAGCGTCAGCGTTCGCGTCTGCGGCTTTCGCGTCGCCAGCGGCTTCCGGCTGTGCATCCGCCTTCGGCGCCGGTTTGATATCCAGCAGTTCTACGTCAAAGACCAGCGTAGAGTTGGCCGGGATCCCCGGAACGCCGGTTTTGCCGTAAGCCAGATCCGGTGGAATGACCAGCTTGATTTTACCGCCTTTCTTGATGTTCTTCAGGCCTTCCGTCCAGCCCGGGATCACGCCGTCCAGGCGGAAAGAGAGCGGCTCACCGCGGGTATAAGAGTTATCAAACTCTTTACCGTCGATCAGGGTGCCTTTGTAGTTAACCACCACGGTGTCGCTGTCTTTCGGCGCATCACCAGTGCCTTCTTTCTCGACTTTATACAGCAGGCCAGTTTTCGATGTTTTCACGCCCTTCTCTTTAGCAAAGCTATCGCGGAAGGTTTTGCCTTTGGCTTCGTTCTCAGTCGCGTCTTTTTCCATTTTCTGCTGAGCCGCGGTCTTCACGCGCGTTTCAAAGGCCTGCAGAGTCTGTTCGATCTCCTGGTCGGACAGCTTGCTCTTATCGGCAAACGCGTCCTGTACGCCGGCGATCAGCTGGGCTTTGTCCAGCTTAATGCCCAGCTTTTCTTGTTCTTTCAGGGAGTTTTCCATGTAACGCCCGAGAGACGCGCCCAGTGCATAGGCAGATTTCTGATCGTCATTTTTAAATGCCGATTTACTCTCAGCCGCTGGGGCTGCCTTCGCCGCCGTATCTGCAGCAAAGGTCAGCGGTGCATTCAGGGCGACGGCCATTGTGGTCGCCAGCAGCGTTACTTTAAACAGTGATTTCATCCATTTCTCCAGGGCCGGGGCCTCTCACCCCAGGGTTATCGTAAAAAGCAAAAAACGTACTATAGAACGTTGCCGTTAAAATCTACATACGGACGTTCCTGAATATCGCCTCTTTTAGGACTATTTTTGTATGAATAAGTTTCCTGTCAGACGCAGCGATGCTGCGCGAAAAGAGAAACTTAAGTAGAATCCGCTCGCAGGATCAGACTAAAGAGGTTACCCATGCACGATAGCACATTAGAAACGCGCCTTGCAGAGCTGGAAAGCCGGCTGGCGTTTCAGGAAATCACCATCGAAGACCTCAATAAAACCGTGACCGCCCACGAGATAGAGATGGCGAAGATGCGGGAGCATATGCGTCTGATGATCGAGAAACTGAAGGCGACCCAACCGTCCCATATCGCCTCTCAGGCAGAAGAGACGCCGCCTCCCCATTATTGAGACGTAAAAAAAGCGGGTTTCCCCGCTTTTTTTGGCTATCCGCGCGAACGCGACGCCATTAGTGGCAACCGCAACCGCCGTTACCGCAACCACCTTTGCCGTGTTCATGGTCGTGACCATGATCGTGGCCGTGGCCGCCGCAGCAACCGTCATGACCATGGTCATGATCGTGATCGTGGCCATGAGCGCCATGCACGTGACCATGCTCCAGCTCTTCAGCCGTTGCTTCACGAATAGCGACAACTTCCACATTGAACTTCAGGTTCTGGCCAGCCAGCATGTGGTTGCCATCAACCACAACGTGGTCGTCTTCAACTTCAGTGATTTCTACCGGTACTGGACCCTGATCGGTTTCCGCCAGGAAGCGCATGCCAACCTGCAGTTCATCAACGCCCATAAAGACGTCTTTCGGTACACGCTGCACCAGGTTTTCGTCATACTGGCCGTAAGCGTCGTTAGCGCCGACAGCTACGTCAAATTTGTCGCCCACTTCGTGGCCATCCAGCGCGTTTTCCAGGCCGGAAATCAGGGAGCCGTGACCGTGCAGGTAATCCAGCGGCGCGCTTACCGGAGACTCATCAACCAACACACCGTCTTCTGTACGTACCTGATAGGCCAGGCTGACCACCAGGTCTTTTGCTACTTTCATGATATCTCCTGAGATGGGAAGAATAGTGGCGCAGATTGTAGCGGAATTCTGCAGCCGTGTACCCTCTAGCTTAAAAAAAGCCGACGGATAACGCTAGTCGGGATGAAAAATGCCAATCACCTGCTCCTCTTTGCGTACATGCTCGCGGGCCTCTTTATCCGCCTCACGCATTTGGTGACCACACTTAACGCATTCAACGACATCGACATTATTCTCACGCCACATCGCCAGCGAATCCTGCGCCTGGCACGCCGGACATTTCGCCCCGGCAATAAAACGTTTACGCACTGCCATATGATTTACCTTTATTCAAACTCGTCCCAGCCGTCCAGCTGCCGACTTTCTTTCTGCATTTCACGCTGAAAAATCTCTTCCAGTTCGCGTCGGGCTTCCCGCACGCGAGATACCTGTACCGTATCAGTATGCACTGGCATTAACTCGCGCAGCATTCGCATATCGAGCCGTCGGAAGTGCAGTTGCGCGCGCTGGGCCTGGTGAGGATGCATCCCCAGGGTGATGAGCGCTTTGCGCCCCAGTTCCAGTGCACTGGAGAAGGTTTCACGAGAAAACTGCGTCACACCGGCCTGCAGCAGCTCATGCGCCTCAACGCGACCGCGTGCGCGGGCCAGAATATGCAGATGTGGAAAGTGTTGTTGACACATTTCCACCAGCCGCATAGTGTCTTCCGGCTCATTACAGGTGATGACAATCGACTGCGCCTCTTCCGCTCCCGCCGAGCGCAGCAGCTCCAGCTGGGTAGCGTCGCCAAAATAGACTTTGTAGCCATAGTTTCGCATCAGATTCACCGCGCTGATGTCCCGCTCCAGCACTGTAATACGCATCTTATTGGCCATCAGCAGGCGACCGATAACCTGACCAAAGCGACCAAACCCGACAATAATCACCTGCGGCTTGTCATCCTCCACCCACGGCGCCTCATCGGTATCATCTGCCGGATTCAGCCGTCGCGACAATAGCTTATCTATCCCCTTCATCAGCAGCGGCGTCGTCATCATCGACAACGTCACCGCCACCAGCAGCAGCGCCATCTGGTCATGCTGGAACAACCGCTGAGAGGCGGGCAGCGAAAAGAGGACAAACGCGAACTCACCGCCCTGGCTTAATACGCCCGCAAACTGCATCCGCTCTGAACTTCGCAGGCCATAGAGACGGGCCAGCAGATAGAGCACCAGCATTTTTACCGCCACCAGCACCGCCACGCTCACCGCCACCCACAGCAGATGGGTATACAGCACGCCAAGGTTCAGCGCCATGCCGACGGAGATAAAGAACAGCCCAAGCAGCAGCCCCTTGAACGGATCGATAGCGATTTCCAGTTCGTGGCGATACTCGCTTTCCGCCAGCAGCACGCCGGCGATAAAGGTACCAAGCGCCATCGACAACCCCAGCGCCTCCATAAACAGCGCCGACCCAAGGACCAGCAGTAGCGTGGCGGCAGTAAACACTTCCCTGACCCCTGAGCTGGCGATGAAACGGAACACCGGCCGCAGCAGATAGCGTCCGCCAATCAGCATCCCGGCAAAGGCCAGGACCTTCATACCGACCGTCAGCCAGTTAACATGATCATCCGCGGAACCGGCCAGCAGGGGAACCAGCGCCAGCGCCGGGATCACCGCCAGATCCTGAAACAGCAGGACCGAAAAGCCTAACTGCCCCGATTCGCTGCGGCTCATTCCCTTCTCACGCATCAGCTGCAGCGCCATGGCGGTGGAAGACATCGCCAGGCCGATCCCGCCGACCACCGCCGCCTGCCATGAAAACCCGGTCGTCATCAGCAATCCACCGAGGATCGCCGCGCTGAGCATCACCTGCGCCGCGCCAACGCCGAAGATAGAGCTTCGCAGCCGCCATAGCTTGGCCGGATTAAGCTCCAGGCCGATGATAAACATCAGAAACACTACACCGAGCTCAGAGAAATGGAGAATTTCATCCACATCGCTGATAAACCCAAGTCCCCACGGGCCAATCGCAATCCCGGCCAGCAGATAGCCCAGCACCGCGCCAATACCCAATCTTGAGGCCAGAGGTACGGCAATAACGGCGGCGAACAAAAAAAGAACGCCCGCCAGCAGCAAATCAGATCCCGCCATGTATACCTCCGGCGGTAAGGGGATTGGCCAGCCAGTCCCGGTAGGCTCGAGCGCGGCTACGCAATTCCTCTGGCTGTTGCCGCCGGGCCCAGTAGACAATAATGGGGCTCATCCAGTGCATACGGCACATGCCGGCGGTCAGTTCAAAAGGACGTAAAATATCGTTCATCGGATAGCGATTGGCATCGCGACGGTAGGCGCTCTCAGGTTCACCGGTGGTGATCACACTACGCCAGTACTTTCCCGCCAGTTCGTTTCCTCCGGCACCGCTGGCGAAGCCGCGGCTTAACACACGATCCAGCCACTCCTTGAGCAGCGCCGGACAGCTCCAGGTATATAAAGGATGCTGGAAAACAATCACCTCATGCTGGCGCAGCAGGTCCTGTTCATGAGCGATATCGATAAAAAAATCCGGATAGTGCGCGTAAAGATCGTGCACGGTGACGTTCGGCAACTGTAAGGCCGGCTCTAATAAAACCCGGTTGGCCACGGAATCATGAGATTCTGGGTGGGCATACAGCAGCAACACTTTCGCTGTCTGAGACATCATTCCCCTCCCGTAGGTCTTCTGGCGGCCTGCGCAGCCCCGGTGTTCTGACACCGCCAGAATGACTTTGTGTATCGTCTTCGTTTTGGGCTACCATGGCGGCCCGGTGAAGCGATTCGCTTCCACACTACATTATCATAATGACAAATTAACATAGTCTGAACATACGGCGCCTTATGATTGTTTTCTCCTCGTTACAAATTCGTCGCGGCGTACGCGTCCTGCTGGACAACGCCACCGCTACCATCAACCCTGGCCAAAAGGTCGGTCTGGTGGGCAAAAACGGCTGCGGGAAATCGACGCTGCTATCGCTTTTGAAAAACGAGATAAGCGCTGACGGCGGCAGTATGACCTTTCCAGGCAGCTGGCAGCTGGCATGGGTGAATCAGGAAACCCCGGCGCTGCCTCAGCCGGCTATCGATTATGTTATTGATGGCGATCGTGAATACCGCCAGCTGGAAGCCGCGCTCCAGCAGGCAAATGAGCGCAACGACGGCCATGCCATCGCCACGGTCCACGGCAAGCTGGACGCCATCGACGCCTGGACCATCCGTTCGCGCGCTGCCAGCCTGCTGCACGGTCTGGGATTCAGCAACGAACAGCTGGAGCGGCCGGTCAGCGATTTTTCCGGCGGCTGGCGTATGCGCCTTAACCTCGCCCAGGCGCTGATTTGCCGATCCGATCTGCTGCTGCTCGATGAACCGACTAACCACCTCGACCTCGATGCCGTCATCTGGCTCGAAAAATGGCTTAAGGGTTACACAGGGACGCTGATCCTGATCTCCCACGATCGCGATTTTCTCGATCCTATCGTCGACAAAATTATCCATATCGAACAGCAGACGATGTTTGAGTACACCGGTAACTACAGCTCGTTCGAAGTGCAGCGCGCTACCCGTCTCTCTCAGCAGCAGGCGATGTACGAAAGCCAGCAGCAGCGCGTTGCGCATCTACAAAGCTATATCGACCGCTTCCGCGCTAAGGCCACCAAGGCCAAGCAGGCGCAAAGCCGTATCAAAATGCTCGAACGGATGGAGCTTATCGCCCCGGCGCACGTGGATAACCCGTTCCACTTCAGCTTCCGCCAGCCGGAGAGTCTGCCTAACCCGTTACTGAAAATGGAGAAAGTCAGCGCCGGTTACGGCGAGCGTATTATCCTCGACTCCATCAAGCTCAATCTGGTGCCGGGCTCGCGCATCGGCCTGCTGGGCCGCAACGGCGCCGGGAAGTCGACTCTGATTAAGCTGCTGGCGGGTGAACTCCAGCCGGTGAGCGGCGAGATCGGTCTCGCAAAAGGTATCAAGCTCGGCTACTTCGCCCAGCATCAACTGGAGTTCCTGCGTGCCGATGAGTCGCCGCTGCAGCACCTGGCGCGCCTGGCCCCGCAGGAACTGGAGCAGAAACTGCGTGATTATCTGGGCGGCTTTGGTTTCCAGGGCGATAAGGTCAGCGAAGAGACCCGCCGCTTCTCTGGTGGAGAAAAAGCGCGACTGGTACTGGCCCTGATCGTCTGGCAGCGCCCTAACCTGCTGCTGCTCGATGAACCGACCAACCACCTTGACCTCGATATGCGTCAGGCCTTAACCGAAGCGCTGATCGACTTTGAAGGGGCGCTGGTTGTCGTGTCGCACGATCGTCACCTGATCCGTTCCACCACCGACGATCTGTACCTCGTCCATGACGGTAAAGTCGAGCCGTTCGACGGCGATCTGGAAGATTATCAGCAGTGGCTCAGCGATTCGCAAAAACAGGAATCACAGAGCAGCGACGCGCCAAAAGAGAGCGGCAACAGCGCCCAGGCGCGCAAGGACCAGAAGCGTCGGGAAGCGGAACTGCGCAGCCAGACCCAACCGCTGCGCAAAGAGATCGCCCGTCTGGAAAAAGAGATGGACAAGCTCAACGCGCAGTTGGCCAGTGCGGAAGAAAAACTTGGCGACAGTGAGCTTTATGACGCCTCACGTAAAGCCGAGCTGACCGAATGCCTGCAGCAGCAGGCCAGCGCGAAGTCCGGGCTGGAGGAGTGTGAAATGGCCTGGCTGGAGGCCCAGGAGCAGCTGGAGCAGATGCTTCAGGAAGGCTAATATTGACTTCCTCATCCTGCCTGCGCGTACGATGCCGCTGGCAGGGTGGGTTTCTGCCCTCTCCATGGCCTGCCATCAGTGACATCAATGATTTGTTTTTGCTGTAACCTGGCGTCGCTGGCCACAAGACCACATATTGGCTAACCCCTGTGCGCCCTGCGCGGTATAGTCATCATCACGTTTATTAATTGTTCTGGTGCTATGGTTGAAATCATCCCCACAGACATGACGCCCCCCGAAAACGATTCGCGTGAGTTCCATCCGATGCGCGGCGTGGGCAATCGTCATCTGCAAACCATGCTGCCGCGGCTGATTCGCCGTAAATTGCGCTTTACCCCGCACTGGCAGCGCCTTGAGCTGCCAGACGGCGATTTTGTCGATCTAGCCTGGAGCGAAGACCCGCATCAGGCGCGCCATAAGCCGCGCCTCGTCGTCTTTCATGGTCTCGAAGGAAGCCTGCACAGCCCGTACGCCCATGGTCTGATCCATGCGGCGATGCAGCGCGGCTGGCTGGGCGTGGTTATGCATTTCCGCGGCTGCAGCGGCGAACCTAACCGCAATAACCGCATCTATCACTCCGGCGAAACAGAAGATGGCACCTGGTTTCTGCACTGGCTACAGCGCGAGTTTGGTCCCGCGCCGACTGCGGCCGTCGGCTATTCACTAGGCGGCAATATGCTGGGCTGCCTGCTGGCAGAAGAAGGCGACCGCTGCCCGCTGGATGCGGCGGTGATCGTCTCCGCGCCTTTTATGCTGGAAGCCTGCAGCTATCATATGGATAAGGGCTTCTCGCGGGTTTATCAGCGCTATCTGCTCAATCTGTTAAAAGCCAATGCCTCACGCAAGCTGAAAGCGTATCCTGGCTCACTGCCTGTCGATTTACGCCAGCTTAAAGGGATGCGCCGCATCCGGGAATTTGACGATATGATCACCGCCAAAATCCATGGTTTCGCCGATGCGCTGGATTATTACCGGCAATGCAGCGCCATGCCGCGGCTCAGCGATATCACTAAGCCAACGCTCATCATTCACGCGAAAGACGATCCATTTATGGATCACCACTCCATACCACCGCAGGAGCAACTGCCGGCGAACGTTGAGTATCAATTAACTGAGCAAGGCGGCCACGTTGGTTTCGTCGGCGGCACCCTGCGTAAGCCGGAGATGTGGCTGGAAAGACGCATCCCGGACTGGTTAAACCGTTGGCTGGAGGTCCCCGTATGATTATTCCCTGGCAGGATCTGGATCCCGAAACGCTGGATAACCTGATTGAAAGCTTTGTGTTACGTGAAGGCACCGATTATGGTGAACATGAACGTTCACTTGCCGATAAAGTCGCCGATGTAAAACAGCAGTTGAAACGCGGAGAGGCGGTTCTTGTGTGGTCGGAACTGCATGAGACGGTCAATATTATGCCGCGCGCGCTGTTTAACGGCTAAGGCGACGCCACTACATCGTTTAACCAGGGAGTTGTTATGTCTGCCAAACATCCGGTGATCGCCGTCACGGGCTCCAGCGGCGCGGGCACTACCACCACCAGCCTTGCCTTTCGCAAAATCTTCGCGCAGCTAAACCTGCACGCCGCGGAGGTGGAAGGCGATAGCTTTCATCGCTACACCCGCCCGGAAATGGACATGGCGATCCGCAAGGCGCGGGATCAGGGCAAACATATCAGCTACTTTGGCCCGGAGGCGAACGACTTTGGCCTGCTGGAGCAGACCTTTGTCGACTATGGCCGCCACGGAAAAGGCCAGTCGCGGAAATACCTGCATACCTATGACGAAGCCGTACCGTGGAATCAGGTGCCAGGGACTTTCACCCCCTGGCAGCCGCTGCCGGAGCCGACAGACGTACTGTTCTATGAGGGGCTGCACGGCGGGGTTGTCACGCCGCATCATGATGTCGCCAGCCATGTCGACCTGCTGGTCGGCGTAGTGCCTATCGTTAACCTCGAGTGGATCCAAAAGCTTATTCGCGACACCAGCGAGCGCGGCCACTCCCGGGAGGCGGTGATGGACTCAGTCGTCCGCTCGATGGAAGACTACATCAACTTCATTACCCCGCAATTTTCCCGCACCCATATCAACTTTCAGCGCGTGCCGACGGTAGACACTTCCAACCCGTTTGCCGCGAAAACTATTCCCTCGCTGGACGAGAGCTTTGTGGTGATCCATTTCCGTAACCTGCAGAATATCGACTTCCCCTGGCTGCTGGCGATGCTGCAGGGGTCGTTTATCTCGCACATGAACACGCTGGTGGTGCCGGGCGGTAAAATGGGGCTGGCGATGGAGCTTATCATGACGCCGCTGGTCGAGCGCCTGATGGAAGGCCGCAAGATCGGCTAACAGAAAAAACCCCGGCCAGGCCGGGGTTGAGATGCTTCACAACGGCAGGCGAAGACTACGCCTCGATCACTTCATAGGAGTGGGTGATCTTCACCGCTTTTTCCAGCATCAGCGCCACCGAGCAGTATTTCTCTGCCGACAGATCCACCGCCCGGGAGACCGCGGCATCTTTCAGCGCCTTACCGGTGACGATAAAGTGCAGATTAATATGCGTAAACAGACGCGGCGCCTCTTCGCGGCGCTCCGACGTCAGCTTCACTTCGCAGTTGGTCACCTCATGGCGACCTTTTTGCAGAATAGAAACCACATCGATCGCACTGCAACCGCCCGCCGCCATCAGCACCATCTCCATCGGGCTGGGTGCCTTATCCCCGGAGTTGCCATCCATCAGAATCTGGTGTCCTGACGCGGACTCCCCGATAAAGGTTAACCCTTCAACCCATTTCACACGCGCTTGCATAAAATTTAACTCCAGTATCGCAATTTTCCTGTCAGATTACGCGCACATAACAATTCTCGCAACGGAAGGCGACCTGCGTCATGCTGAAGCGAGACACCAGGAGACATGCGGCGAAAGCTATGCTAAAACAGTCTGGATGCTACAGTATTACATTGATGTACTGCATGTATGCAGAGGAGTTCACATTACGGGCTGTCGAAAAATCATCAGCCAGCTTCCCAGGTATAGGGAAACAATACGATTGCATGCCCGGACGCCGTGTAGTGTCGGCGCCCGGAGATAGCTTATAACAGAGGATAACCGCGCATGGTGCTTGGCAAACCGCAAACAGACCCTACCCTTGAATGGTTCTTGTCTCATTGCCACATTCATAAGTACCCATCAAAGAGCACGCTGATCCACCAGGGTGAAAAAGCAGAAACGCTGTACTACATCGTTAAAGGCTCCGTGGCTGTACTCATCAAGGATGAAGAAGGTAAAGAGATGATCCTCTCCTACCTCAACCAGGGCGATTTCATCGGTGAATTAGGCCTGTTTGAAGAGGGTCAGGAGCGTAGCGCCTGGGTACGGGCGAAAACCGCATGTGAAGTGGCCGAAATCTCTTATAAGAAATTCCGTCAGCTGATCCAGGTTAACCCGGACATTCTGATGCGTCTCTCTTCGCAAATGGCTCGCCGTCTGCAGGTCACGTCTGAGAAAGTGGGCAACCTCGCCTTCCTCGACGTGACGGGCCGTATCGCCCAGACGCTGCTGAACCTGGCGAAGCAACCTGATGCCATGACCCACCCGGACGGTATGCAAATTAAAATTACCCGTCAGGAAATTGGTCAGATCGTCGGCTGCTCTCGTGAAACGGTTGGCCGTATTTTGAAAATGCTGGAAGATCAGAACCTGATTTCCGCACACGGTAAAACTATCGTCGTCTACGGCACCCGTTAAGTTGCTAAGCGGCGTATTGCTCCTGCAGTACGCCGTTTTTGTTTTTCCCTCATGTGGCGCAGGCTGATTTACCACCCGGAAGTCAACTATGCACTGCGGCAAACGCTGGTGCTGTGTCTGCCTGTGGCCATCGGTCTTCTGCTCGGCCATCTCCAGCAGGGGCTGTTGTTTTCCTTAGTGCCCGCCTGCTGCAACATTGCCGGTCTTGATACCCCACATAAGCGCTTTTTCAAACGTCTGATTATCGGCGGCTGTCTGTTTGCCGGATGCAGTCTGGTGGTGCAGTTGCTGCTCGCTCAGGCCATTCCCCTGCCGCTTATTCTCAGCGGCCTGGCGCTATTGCTCGGCGTCACCGCGGAGATCAGTTCGCTGCACGCGCGCCTGCTGCCCGCGTCGCTGATCGCCGCTATCTTTACCCTGAGCCTGGCGGGCAATATGCCCATCTGGGAACCACTGCTGATCTACGCTTTCGGTACGCTGTGGTACGGCGTGTTTAACTGGCTCTGGTTCTGGCTGTGGCGCGAACAGCCGCTGCGGGAGTCGCTCAGCCTGCTTTACCGGGAACTGGCTGACTATTGTGAAGCCAAATACAGTCTGTTGACCCAGCATACCGATCCGTCGACCGCCCTGCCGCCGCTGCTCACCCGCCAGCAGAAGGTAGTCGACCTGATTACCCAGTGCTATCAGCAGATGCATATGCTGGCCGCCAACCAACGCAACGACCACAAGCGTCTGCTGCGGGCGTTCCAGGTTGGGCTGGATCTACAGGAACATATTTCGGTTAGCCTGCATCAGCCAGAAGAGGTACAAAAGCTGGTGGAACGCAGCCATGCCGAAGCGGTGATCCGCTGGAATGCGCAAACCGTCGCTGCCCGCCTGCGCGTGCTGGCGGATGATATTCTCTATCATCGCTTTCCGCAGCGTTTTCAGATGGATAAACAGATTGAGGCTCTGGAAAAGATCGCCCGCCAGCATCCGGACAACCCGGTCGGTCAGTTCTGCGCCTGGCACTTTAGCCGTATCGCCCGGGTGCTGCATACCCAGCGCCCCCTGTATGCCCGGGATCTGATGGCCGACAAAGAGCGTCGTTTACCGCTGTTTCCCGCGCTAAAGAACTATCTGTCGCTGAAATCACCCGCACTGCGCAATGCCGCGCGCATCAGCGTCATGCTGAGCGTCGCCAGCCTGATGGGCAACGCCCTGCATTTGCCGAAGCCCTACTGGATCCTGATGACGGTGCTCTTCGTCACGCAAAATGGCTATGGCGCCACGCGGGTGCGAATTGTTCACCGGGCGGCGGGAACGCTCGCCGGCCTGGTCATCGCCGGGCTAACCTTGCACTTTCACGTTCCGGAGAGCTATACCCTGAGCGGGATGCTGCTGATTACCCTGCTCAGCTATCTGATCATCCGTAAACACTATGGCTGGGCGATGGTAGGCTTTACGGTGACGGCGGTGTATACCCTGCAACTGCTGACGCTCAACGGCGAACAGTTTATTGTCGCCCGGCTTATCGACACGCTTATCGGCTGCCTGATCGCCTTCGGCGGGATGGTCTGGCTGTGGCCGCAGTGGCAGAGCGGCCTGCTGAAAAAAAACGCCCACGATGCGCTGGAGGCCGACCAGCAGGCGATTCGCCTGATCCTCAGCGCCGATCCAAAAGCCCCCGCGCTGGCCTATCAACGCATGCGCGTCAACCAGGCGCATAACGCGCTCTACAACTCCCTGAATCAGGCGATGCAGGAGCCCGGTTTTAATACCCACTACCTGGAAGATATGAAGCTGTGGGTGACGCACAGTCAGTTTATCGTCGAACACATCAACGCTATGACCACCCTGGCCCGGGAGCATACGATGCTCACCCCGGATCTTGCCCAGCGCTATCTCGAATCTTGTGAGATTGCCTTGCAACGCTGCCAGCAGCGGCTGGACAGCGATGGTCCCGGCAGCGCAGGGGATGCCAATATTCTGGAGTCGCCGGAAACAGAGGTGCCGAACGGTCCGTTAAGTACCCTGGAGCAGCACCTGCAACGCATTCTGGGCCATCTGAACACCATGCATACCATATCGTCAGTAGCATGGCGTCAGCGGCCGCATCATGGCATCTGGCTGCGGAAAATCAGCCGTTAATCACCTTTGCCACTGCCTGGGCAAAACGCGCCATCCCCTCGGCAATATCCTGCTCGTCGATGATCAGCGAGGGAACAAAACGCATCACGTCCGGCCCGGCGTTGAGCACCATGACGCCGGCTTGCGCAGCGGCATAGAGGAAATCACGCGCGCGGCCCTTGTGCTGCGGCTTGAGTTCGGCGCCAATCAGCAGGCCCATCCCGCGAATATCACTGAACAGATCAAATTCAGCATCCAGCTGCTGCAGGTGTTTGACGAACAGTTCGCGCTTCGCGCTCACGCCATCCAGCACCGCCGGGGTATTGATTAGATCGAAGGCGGCGTTGGCGACCGCGCAGGCCAGCGGGTTGCCGCCGTAGGTTGAGCCATGGGAACCCGCATGGAAGGCGCTGGCGATCTCATGGGTGGTCAGCATGGCGCTGACCGGGAAGCCGCCGCCGAGCGCTTTGGCGCTGGTCAGAATATCCGGCGTCACACCGTAATGCATATAGGCGAACAGCGATCCGGTACGTCCCATACCGCACTGCACTTCATCAAAGACTAACAACGCCTGGTGCTGATCGCACAGCTCACGCAGCCCCTGCAGGAAGGCCGGCGTCGCTGCCGTCACGCCGCCTTCGCCCTGAATCGGCTCCACCACCACTGCGCAAGTGTGGTCATCCATCACCGCTTTTACCGCCTGCAGGTCGTTGAAGGGAACATGGACAATATCCGCCGGTTTCGGGCCGAAACCATCGGAGTACTTCGGCTGCCCACCGACGGAAACGGTAAACAGGGAGCGGCCATGGAAGGCATTATGGAAGGCAATGATTTTGGTTTTATACGGGCTATGGCGGGTCACCGCATAGTGACGCGCCAGCTTAAAGGCCGTTTCATTGGCTTCCGTACCGGAGTTCATAAACACCACGCGCTCGGCGAAGGTGGCCTCGACAAGTTTACGTCCCAGACGCAGCGCTGGCTCATTGGTAAAGACGTTGCTGGTGTGCCACAGCGTTTCGCCCTGCTCGTGGAGCGCCGCTACCAGCGCCGGGTGGCAATGGCCGAGCGCCGTCACCGCGATACCGCCGGCAAAATCAACATACTCTTTGCCCTGCTGATCCCAGACGCGGCTGCCTTTCCCTTTCACCGGGATGAATTCTGCTGGTGCATAAATCGGCAAAATAACTTCATCGAATGTGGCGCGGGTGATTGCCGGTTGTTCAGTTGCCATGTCTTGCCCATCCCTCTTCGTTATGCAGATGTAATCATGAAAATATAATCACAAAATATGCATAAAAAATCAGTCAATGGCAACTGAAAATCACCGCTTCAGAAAGTTTTCCAGCAATTGATGGCCCTGCTCGCTGAGGATGCTTTCCGGATGAAACTGCATGCCCTCAAGATCCCAGTCGCGGTGGCGGATCCCCATAATCTCAGCGCTGGCGCTGCGGGCGGTGACGATAAACTCGGGCGGGAGCGTCGGCGGGTCAATCACCAGCGAGTGATAACGGGTCACCGTCAGGGGATTATTCAGCCCCTGAAACACCCCTTCGCCGTTATGCTCAATAAGCGAGGTTTTACCATGCATCACCTGTGCCGCCCGTACGATGGTCGCGCCAAACGCCTGGGCTATCGCCTGGTGCCCGAGACAGACGCCCAGTAGCGGCGTTTTCCCCGCATAGTGGCGGATAACCGCGAGGGAAATCCCCGCCTCATTCGGCGTGCAGGGGCCTGGCGAGATCACGATTTTCTCCGGCGCCAGCGCCGCTATCTCCTCCAGCGTCAACGCATCATTGCGCCTGACCAGTACTTCCGCACCCAGTTCGCAGAAGTACTGATACAGATTCCAGGTGAAAGAGTCATAATTATCGATAAGCAGGATCATAGCGGCTCCGGAACAATCAAAACCGGGCTATTCTACTCAGATTCCCGCGCTTCGCTTACCACTTTGCGAAAGATCGCCACCAGCGGAGCCGGATCGCCCATCGCGCTCTGCTGGCAGGCCGCGCTCCAGCCGGCGGGGTCGACGTCACGCCAGTCAAGCAGGTAGCCGGCATGTATCGCCAGCTGTTCAAAGAAAATGCGCTGGGTCAGGCCATTGCCAAGACGAAAAGGATGCAGCACATTAATTTCGCCATAGAACCAGCTCAGGCGTTCGATAAAGGTCTCGCGCGGCAGGCCATTGAGATAATCCTCCTGCTCAAGGGCCTGCATCAGGGCGTTCCCCTCCTCCTCGATCCGGGCAAAGTGGCAGAACGGCGTATCGCCCAGATAGAGGTTCACTTCACGCAACCGGCCGGCCCAGTCAAACAGATCCTGATACAGCTGATGATGAATCGCGCACAGATAGGGTAAGCCGCGCACCCGCGGCCCCAGCGGCAAGGTTGCCGCCCGCAACGCCGTCATCTCAAAGGCGGCCTGTTGCAGATTTTTAGCCTGCCGGATGCCGAGGCGGTTGCGCAGGACATTCAGCGCCGGGTAGAGGTAAGGATCGCGTTCATCGCCGAATTTATCGCTCATACTCCCTCCGCAGCGTCGCCAGACGCGCCAGCGCCTCTTCGGCAGTCAACGTAACCAGCGGCACCGTCACGCCTTCAAGGCGACGACTGGCCTGAAAATTGGTATTGCGTGTCTGTTCCCAGAGTCGGGATTTTTGCTTTTCGGTGAGTGGACGCATCGTCGCCCCCCTTATCGTCCCCTGTGTGCCACAAGTATAAGCAGCAATTTCAGGTTATGCCGGGAGGCAACCGGGCGCGGCGATAGCACACCGCGCCGTGGAAGGATTAGGGCAGCACTTTCGCAGAGAGGATAACAACCGGTTTGGTCGGCACATTCTGGTATGGGCCGACGTTATGGGTCTGGACCTGGGAGATCTTATCCGCGACGTCCAAACCTTTCACTACCTTGCCAAACACCGCATAGCCAAAGTCGCGCTGACCATGGTCAAGGAAGGCGTTATCCGCCACGTTGATGAAGAACTGGCTGGTGGCGCTATCCTGATCGGCGGTACGCGCCATCGCGATGGTCCCGCGGGTGTTGCGCAGGCCGTTGTCTGCTTCATTCTTGATCGGCGGGTTAGGCTGTTTCTGCTGCATCTGCTCGTTAAAGCCGCCGCCCTGCACCATGAAACCCGGGATCACGCGGTGGAAGGTGGTGTTGTTGTAGAAGCCGCTGTTGACGTACTTCAGGAAGTTATCCACGGAAATCGGGGCTTTCTGACTGTTTAACTCAAGCTCAATGTTCCCTGCCGAGGTGGTCAGCAGCACATGCGGATCGCCCTTTGCCGCCATGGCCGGGGAGAACGCTGAAATGGCGAAAACGGCAGCCATCGCCGCCAGTGTTGATTTGAGCATGGAAATTCCTTAACGGAGCAGAATAAAAGCGAGTGCCTTGATTCTAAAGAGCCTTTGCATCCTGGGCCAGCCTTTTACCAAATTTTACTTAGCTGTAATAATTGTAACCGCGCAAACGTTCTCCTGTGCGGCGAATAAAGTGTGATGCATGTCACATTAAACCATGCAAAAGATAACCACTTTCACAATAAACATTTGATTACATCACCTGAACGAATAAAATCTGTCCGCCCGGCGCAGCGTCAACGCGCTTTACCTTTCTATTCACAGGCCAGTCATGACTAACAGCAACCGTATTAAGCTCACATGGATCAGCTTCTTCTCCTACGCCCTGACCGGCGCGTTGGTGATCGTCACCGGGATGGTGATGGGTAACATTGCGGATTATTTCCATCTGCCCGTTTCCAGTATGAGCAACACCTTTACCTTTCTGAACGCCGGTATTCTGATCTCTATCTTCCTCAATGCCTGGCTGATGGAAATCGTGCCGCTGAAAACTCAGCTGCGCTTTGGCTTTATTCTGATGGTGCTGGCGGTGGCCGGCCTGATGCTCAGCCACAGCCTGGCGCTGTTTTCCGCGTCGATGTTCGTTCTCGGCCTGGTGAGCGGGATCACCATGTCGATCGGGACCTTCCTGATCACCCATATGTATGAAGGCCGTCAGCGCGGAGCGCGTCTGCTGTTTACCGACTCCTTCTTTAGCATGGCGGGAATGATTTTCCCGATGGTCGCCGCCGTCCTGCTGGCGCGCAGCATCGAGTGGTACTGGGTCTACGCCTGTATTGGTCTGGTGTATGTCGCCATTTTCGTCCTGACTTTCGGCTGTGATTTTCCGGTGTTGGGCAAAAAAGCGCAGAGCGAAAACAGCCAGCCGGTAGTGAAAGAGAAGTGGGGCATCGGCGTGCTGTTCCTCTCCGTTGCGGCGCTGTGCTACATCCTCGGTCAGCTGGGCTTTATCTCCTGGGTACCGGAATATGCGAAGAGCCTGGGCATGAGCCTCGGGGATGCCGGTAAACTGGTGAGCGATTTCTGGATGTCCTACATGATCGGCATGTGGTCATTCAGCTTCATCCTGCGCTTCTTCGACCTGCAGCGTATCTTAACCGTCCTCGCCGGGCTCGCGACGGTGCTGATGTACCTGTTTATCAATGGTTCCCCGGAGCATATGCCGTGGTTTATTCTGACCCTGGGCTTCTTCTCCAGCGCCATCTACACCTCGATCATTACGCTCGGCTCGCAGCAGACGCGGGTCGCTTCGCCGAAGCTGGTGAACTTTATCCTCACCTGCGGCACCATCGGCACCATGCTCACTTTCGTGGTCACCGGCCCGATTGTGGCTGCCAGCGGTCCACTGGCAGCGCTGCACACCGCTAACGGCCTCTATGCCGTGGTATTCGTGATGTGCTTTATCCTCGGCTTCGTCTCCCGTCACCGCCAGAACAACGCTCAGGCGGCGTCTCACTAAGCCTTCGGCCCCTTTGCGTCCGCAAGGGGGCTGTTCCTCATAAAAGAGAGCTCCTCGCCACCGCGGTCGGTCTGGATCCAGGTTTGCGCCAGCTGGGTGGTCGCGATCACCCTTCCCTGGCGAATTGACCAGCGCACAGGCACCTGGCAGCGGACGGCCTCAAAGCCATTCTCCGCCGGGAGAATGATCAGGTTAGCCGGGTTGCCGCTGACAATGCCGTAATCCTCCAGGCCAAACGTGCGGGCGCTGTTGGCGGTGATAAGCTTCAGACCGTCGTTGATCTGCTGGTAGCCCATCAGCTGGCAGACGTGCAGGCCCATATGCAGGACCTGCAGCATATTGCCGGTCCCCAGCGGGTACCACGGGTCAAAGACGTCATCATGACCAAAGCACACGTTGATCCCCGCCGCCATCAGCTCCTTCACCCGGGTAATCCCCCGTCGCTTAGGGTAGTCATCAAACCGGCCCTGCAGATGAATATTCACCAGCGGATTGGCGACAAAGTTGATACCGGAGAGCTTAAGCAGGCGGAACAGGCGCGAGGTATAAGCGCCATTATAGGAGTGCATGGCGGTGGTATGGCTGGCCGTCACCCGCGCCCCTATCCCCGCCTTTAACGCCAGCGCGGCAACGGTTTCAACAAAGCGCGACTGTTCATCGTCAATTTCATCGCAGTGAATATCCAGCGGGCGATCATATTTTTGCGCCAGCCGGAAGGCGATATGCAGCGACTCCACCCCATATTCACGGGTGAACTCAAAATGCGGGATGGCCCCAACGACGTCCGCCCCCAGCTTGAGGGCCTCCTCCAGCAGCGCCTCGCCGTTGGGGTAAGAGAGGATCCCCTCCTGTGGAAAAGCAACTATCTGCAACTCAACCCATGGCGCGACCTCCCGTTTGACCTCCAGCATCGCCTTCAGCGCTGTTAACGTGGGATCGGAGACGTCGACATGAGTGCGGACAAACTGCACGCCATTGGCGATCTGCCACTTCAGGGTTTTCCACGCCCGGGCTTTGACGTCCTCATGGCTGAGCAGCGCTTTTCGCTCCGCCCAGCGCTCAATCCCCTCGAACAGGGTGCCGGACTGGTTCCAGTGCGGCTCGCCGGCCGTCTGGGTGGTATCCAGGTGGATATGCGGCTCAATAAAAGGCGGGATCGCCAGCCCGCCGCGAGCGTTCAACACCTCGTAGCTTTCGTCGCGCGCCTCGCCCATCGGCGTGATCTCGCCAAAGCGGCCCTTATCAATCGCTATTTGCCACAGGCCGTCGCGGTCTGCCAGGCGTACGTTCTGAATTAACCAAAGCGGCGCTGCTGTCATATCACCTTCTCCATTCAATATGGCTAGTTTTCTGCCCAACCCCAATCGCGGCCCATCCAATTCTTGTACACAAAATCAGCAAAAAGGAAAAGCCAGCGTTTTCCATAACTTAGAAAAATACAGACAAATCAATTATATACCCATTAAGTGGTAGGTGAAGTTGTCATTGATTTGCATCAATAAGCCTGATGGCTGAATCGTTAAGGTAGGCGGTAATAGAAAAGAAATCGAGGCAAAAATGAGCAAAGTCAGAATCGCTATCATCGGTAACGGCATGGTTGGCCATCGCTTTATCGAAGAGCTTCTCGATAAGGCGCCTGCCGGACAGTTCGACATTACCGTGTTCTGTGAAGAACCGCGTATCGCCTACGACCGTGTCCACCTGTCGTCTTATTTCTCCCACCATACCGCAGAAGAGCTGTCGCTGGTGCGCGAAGGTTTCTATGAGAAACACGGCGTCAAGGTGCTGGTCGGCGAACGGGCGATCACCATCAACCGCCAGGAGAAGGTGATCCACTCCAGCGCCGGGCGCACCGTGTTCTACGACAAGCTGATTATGGCGACCGGCTCATACCCCTGGATCCCGCCGATTAAAGGCGCGGAAACTCAGGATTGCTTCGTTTATCGCACCATCGAAGATCTTAACGCGATTGAATCCTGCGCCCGTCGCAGCAAACGCGGCGCGGTGGTCGGCGGTGGCCTGCTAGGCCTGGAAGCCGCAGGCGCCCTGAAAAACCTCGGCGTGGAAACCCACGTGATCGAGTTCGCGCCGATGCTGATGGCCGAGCAGCTCGACCAGATGGGCGGCGAGCAGCTGCGGCGCAAAATTGAAAGCATGGGCGTGAAAGTTCACACCAGTAAAAATACCAAAGAGATCGTCCAGCAGGGCACCGAGGCGCGTAAAACCATGCACTTCGCCGACGGTAGCGAGCTGCAGGTCGATTTCATCGTCTTCTCAACCGGGATCCGCCCGCGCGATAAGCTGGCCACCCAGTGCGGGCTGGCGGTCGCCCAGCGCGGCGGCATCATGGTCAACGATAGCTGCCAGACCTCCGACCCGGACATCTACGCCATCGGGGAATGCGCCAGCTGGAACAACCGCGTGTATGGCCTCGTCGCCCCGGGTTATAAAATGGCCCAGGTGGCCGTCGACCATCTCCTCGGCAGTGAAAACAGCTTCACCGGCGCCGACCTCAGCGCCAAGCTGAAGCTGCTGGGTGTGGACGTGGGTGGGATCGGCGATGCCCACGGCCGTACGCCGGGCGCCCGCAGCTACGTCTATCTCGACGAAAGCAAAGAAGTTTATAAGCGCCTGATCGTCAGCGCCGACAATAAAACGCTGCTCGGCGCGGTGCTGGTCGGTGACACCAGCGACTATGGCAATCTGCTGCAACTGGTGCTCAACGCTATCGAGCTGCCGGAAAATCCGGATTCGCTGATCCTTCCGGCCCACGCCGGCAGCGGCAAGCCGTCGATCGGCGTCGATAAACTGCCGGACAGCGCGCAGATCTGCTCCTGCTTTGACGTCAGTAAAGGCGACCTGATCGCCGCCATCAACAAAGGCTGCCACACCGTCGCGGCGCTGAAAGCGGAAACCAAAGCCGGAACCGGCTGCGGGGGTTGTATCCCTCTGGTGACGCAGGTGCTCAATGCCGAACTGGCGAAACAGGGCATCGAGGTCAACAACAACCTGTGCGAACACTTCGCTTACTCCCGCCAGGAGCTGTTCCACCTGATCCGCGTGGAAGGCATTAAAACCTTCGACGAACTGCTGGAAAAACACGGTCAGGGTTATGGCTGCGAGATCTGTAAGCCGACCGTCGGCTCTCTGCTGGCCTCCTGCTGGAATGAGTACATCCTCAAACCGCAGCACACGCCGCTGCAGGACACCAACGACAACTTCCTTGCCAACATTCAGAAAGATGGCACCTACTCGGTGATCCCGCGCTCCGCTGGCGGCGAAATCACGCCGGAAGGGCTGGTCGCCGTGGGCCGTATCGCGCGTGAATTCAATCTGTACACCAAAATCACCGGCTCCCAGCGCATCGGCCTGTTTGGCGCGCAGAAAGACGACCTGCCGGAGATCTGGCGTCAGCTGATTGAAGCGGGCTTCGAAACCGGCCACGCCTACGCCAAAGCGCTGCGGATGGCGAAAACCTGCGTCGGTAGCACCTGGTGCCGCTACGGGGTCGGCGACAGCGTCGGCTTCGGCGTGGAACTGGAAAACCGCTACAAAGGCATCCGCACCCCGCACAAAATGAAGTTCGGCGTCTCCGGCTGCACCCGCGAATGTGCGGAGGCCCAGGGCAAAGACGTGGGGATCATCGCCACCGAGAAAGGCTGGAACCTGTACGTGTGCGGTAATGGCGGGATGAAGCCGCGCCACGCCGATCTGCTGGCCGCGGACCTTGATCGCGAGACGCTGATTAAGTATCTCGACCGCTTTATGATGTTCTACATCCGCACCGCCGATAAGCTGACCCGCACCGCGCCGTGGCTGGACAACATGGAAGGCGGCATCGACTATCTGCGCAGCGTCATCATCGATGACAAGCTGGGCCTGAACGACCATCTGGAAGAGGAGCTGGCTCGCCTGCGCGCCGCCTTCGCCTGCGAGTGGACCGAAACCGTCAACAACCCGGCGGCGCAGACCCGCTTCAAACACTTTATCAACAGCGACCAGCGCGACCCGAACGTACAGGTGGTGCCGGAACGTGACCAGCACCGCCCGGCCACGCCCTATGAGCGCATCCCGGTCACGCTGGTGGAGGAAAACGTATGAGCCAGTGGGTAAACATCTGCAAAATTGACGACATCCTGCCGGCCACCGGCGTCTGCGCGCTGCTCGGCCAGCAGCAGGTGGCGATCTTCCGTCCCTACCAGGACGACAGGGTATTCGCCATCAGCAACATTGACCCGTTCTTCAAGGCCAGCGTGCTGTCTCGCGGGATTATCGCCGAACATGATGGCGCGCTATGGGTTGCCAGCCCGCTGAAAAAGCAGCGCTTCCGCCTGAGCGACGGCCTGTGCATGGAAGATGCCAGCCACTCCATCGCCCGCTTCGACGCCCGGGTGAAAGACGGCCAGGTGCAGCTTAAAGCGTAAGTCCTCTTCCTCCCCCCGGCTACGGGGGGAGACATAAGCAACACTTCTGACCGACAACGCATGAGTGCGGGATAAGTCGCATGTTTTGTATTACCTTTGCTGCTATTCTACGACCACGCATTTTCTACCCCTTATTTTCATGAGGTTATTCTGTGGATCACTTACCCATATTCTGCCAGTTGCGCCAGCGGGATTGTTTACTGGTTGGCGGCGGGGATGTCGCCGAACGCAAGGCCCGTCTGCTACTGGATGCTGGCGCAAACGTCACGGTCAATGCGCTCGACTTCACCCCGCAGTTTCAGGTGTGGGCCGATTCACAGATGCTAACCCTGGTGCAGGGTGAGTTTATCCCCTCGCTGCTGGACACCTGCTGGCTGGCCATTGCCGCTACCGATAATGAGACGGTGAACCAGCAGGTCAGCGATGCAGCCGAAGCGCGGCGTATCTTCTGTAACGTGGTGGATGCCCCGCGTCAGGCCAGCTTTATTATGCCATCCATCATCGACCGCTCGCCGCTGATGGTCGCCGTCTCTTCGGGCGGGACATCGCCGGTACTGGCGCGCCTGCTGCGCGAGAAGCTGGAGTCAGTCTTACCCCTGCATCTCGGCCAGCTGGCCCGCTATGCCGGCCATCTGCGCGCGCGCGTTAAGCAGCAGTTTGCCAGCGTGGGCGAACGCCGCCGCTTCTGGGAGAAGCTGTTTGTGAACGACCGGCTGGCGCAGTCGCTGGCCAATGACGATCGGCAGGCGGTGGCGGATACCACCGAGCAGCTGCTGACGGAGCCGTTGGAGCATCGCGGCGAGGTGGTGCTGGTTGGCGCCGGCCCCGGCGACGCCGGGCTGCTCACGCTCAAAGGCCTGCAGCAGATCCAGCAGGCCGACGTGGTGGTTTATGACCGGCTGGTTTCCGACGACATCATGAATCTGGTGCGTCGCGATGCCGACCGGGTGTTCGTCGGCAAACGTTCTGGCTACCACTGCGTCCCGCAGGAGGAGATCAACCAGATCCTGCTGCGTGAAGCGCAAAAAGGAAAACGCGTGGTCCGGCTGAAAGGCGGCGATCCCTTTATCTTTGGCCGCGGAGGGGAAGAGCTGGAAACCCTCTGTGAGGCAGGCATCCCCTTCTCCGTTGTTCCAGGCATCACCGCCGCCTCCGGCTGCTCCGCCTACTCGGGGATCCCGTTAACACACCGCGATTTCGCCCAGGGCGTCCGCCTGGTCACCGGCCACCTGAAAACCGGCGGCGAGCTGGATTGGGCGAACCTGGCGGTGGAGAAGCAAACCCTGGTGTTCTACATGGGCCTGAACCAGGCGCCGGCGATCCGCGAGAAGCTCATTGCTCACGGCATGGCGGAAGATATGCCCGCCGCCATCGTCGAGAACGGCACCGCCGTGTCGCAAAAAGTGGTCAGCGGCACCTTAGGGCAACTGGATATCCTGGCGCAGCAGATGGCTAGTCCGGCGCTGATCATCGTCGGCCGCGTGGTCGGCCTGCGGGATAAACTGAACTGGTTCTCGAACCACTAATCTTCGCCTCCCCCGCGTGGACGACAGACATAAAAAAGGCGGGATAATATCCCGCCTTTTTAGCTGTTGCGTCGCTTACGGCCTGGCGACAAAACCAATCGCTTCGTATACCGCTTTCAGGGTCTGAGATGCGCGCGCGCTGGCTTTCTCTGCGCCGTCTTTCATTACCTGGTTGAGAAACGCTTCGTCGTTACGGAAACGGTGATAGCGCTCCTGCAGCTCAGTCAGCATGCCCGACACCGCTTCAGCGACTTCGCCTTTCAGGTGGCCATACATTTTGCCTTCAAAATGCTGCTCCAGCTCAGGAATGGTTTTCCCGGTGACCGCGGAGAGGATATCCAGCAGGTTGGAGACACCCGCTTTTTCTTTCAGGTCGTAGCGTACCACCGGCGGCTCGTCGGAGTCGGTCACCGCGCGTTTGATCTTCTTGACCACCGATTTCGGATCTTCCAGCAGGCCGATGACGTTGTTGCGGTTGTCGTCGGACTTGGACATCTTCCTGGTCGGCTCCAGCAGCGACATCACGCGTGCGCCGGACTTCGGAATAAACGGCTCAGGCACTTTAAAGACATCGCCATAGATGGCGTTAAAACGCTGGGCGATATCGCGGCTCAGCTCCAGGTGCTGTTTCTGATCTTCCCCTACCGGAACCTGGTTGGTCTGATACAGCAGAATGTCAGCGGCCATCAGTACCGGGTAATCAAACAGACCGGCGTTGATGTTCTCCGCGTAGCGCGCGGACTTATCTTTAAACTGGGTCATGCGGCTCAGTTCGCCGAAATAGGTGTAGCAGTTCAGCGCCCAGCCTAACTGGGCGTGTTCCGGCACGTGCGACTGAACGAAGATAGTGCTTTTCTGCGGATCGATGCCGCAGGCCAGATACAGCGCCAGGGTATCCAGCGTCGCTTTGCGCAGCTGCTGCGGATCCTGGCGCACGGTAATGGCGTGCTGGTCCACGATGCAATAGATGCAGTGGTAATCGTCCTGCATGTTTACCCACTGACGCAGCGCACCCATGTAGTTGCCAATGGTCAGTTCACCTGAGGGCTGTGCGCCACTAAAAACGATGGGCTTAGTCATGTTTCAATTCCTGAGTTTCACTGTGCGGTAACCCGAGAGCGGGTAAGAGTTCATTAAACTGGTCGAAGAGATAGTCCGGCTCGCTCAGCGCAAGCGGTTCGCCATAGTTATAACCGTAGGTCAGGCCGACAGAGCAGCAGCCTGCCGCTTTGGCCGCCTGAATATCATTGCGCGAATCGCCGACGAACAGCAGCTCGGCAGGAGCCAGAGAGAGCTTTTCCGCTACCAGCAGCAGCGGTTCCGGATGCGGCTTTTTGTTCTGCACGTCATCGCCGCCAATCACCACGGTAAAATATTTCGCGATATCGAGCGCGTCCAGCAGCGGGGCGACAAACGGCGTCGGCTTATTGGTGACCAGCGCCAGCGGCAGGCCTTTGGCATGCAGCGCGCCGAGCGTATCGGCCACCGCCGGGAACAGGAAGCTACCCTCTTCCGCCGTTTCGGCGTAATAGCGGTCAAACAGTTTACGCAAAATGCGCAGCTGTTCGTCTTGCGGAATATCATGATCGTCGACGGAAGGCTTACCCATCGCCGCCCGTAACGTCGCACGCTCCTGACGAGCCCAGGTCAGCGCCCGCTCCATCAGGACATCGGCGCCGTTGCCGATCCAGGTGACAACGCGTTCTTCTCCCGCCACCGGCAACTCCAGGGCGTAGAGGGCGTTATCAACCGCCGAGGTTAGACCCGGCGCACTGTCCACCAGCGTGCCGTCGAGATCAAACGCGATGCCGCGGATCGCCTGTAATTTATCCATGACTCACCTTCGCTAATTCACTACGCATTTGATCAATCACTTTCTTGTAGTCCGGCTGACCGAAGATCGCCGAACCGGCAACAAACATATCCGCACCCGCCGCGGCGATTTCGCCAATATTGCTGGCTTTCACGCCGCCATCCACTTCCAGGCGAATATCGTAGCCAGAAGCATCGATGCGCTGGCGTACTTCACGCAGTTTATCCAGCGTCTGGGGAATAAAGGACTGGCCGCCAAAGCCCGGGTTAACCGACATCAGCAGGATCACGTCCAGCTTATCCATCACGTAATCGAGGTAGCTCAGGGGCGTCGCCGGGTTAAACACCAGGCCCGCTTTACAGCCGTGCTCTTTAATCAGCTGCAGGCTGCGATCGACGTGTTCGGAGGCTTCAGGATGGAAGGTGATGATGCTGGCGCCGGCTTCGGCAAAATCAGGAATGATGCGGTCGACCGGCTTCACCATCAGGTGGACGTCGATTGGCGCGGTAATACCGTAATTGCGCAGCGACTTCAGCACCATCGGGCCAATCGTCAGATTCGGCACGTAGTGGTTGTCCATGACGTCGAAGTGCACGACATCCGCACCCGCCGCCAGCGCCTTCGCGGTATCCTCACCCAGACGGGCAAAATCAGCTGACAGAATCGAAGGGGCAATCAAATACTGCTTCATCCGCATCTCCTTGAAATTTATTTGGTCTTAGGCGGACGGTAGAGCGCTAACAGCTCATCCACCTTTTTACGCGTACCACCGTTGCTGCTGATGCTGCGCCGAACCTTCACAATATGTGTTTCTGCCGCGTTTTTATACCATTCCTGCGTCAACGGTGTGCGGTGGTTGGAAATCAGCACCGGGATCCGCTTTTTCATCAGCGATTCCGCCTTTTGCGCCAGCAGTACCTGTTGTTCCAGATTGAAGCTGTTGGTGTGGTAGGCGGTAAAGTTCGCCGTCGCCGTCAGCGGCGCATAGGGTGGATCGCAATATACCACCGCGCGGCTATCTGCACGTTGCATGCACTCTTCATACGATTCGCAGTAAAACTCGGCGTTTTGTGCTTTCTCGGCGAAATGATAGAGCTCTGCCTCGGGGAAATAGGGCTTTTTATAGCGGCCAAACGGCACATTAAACTCGCCGCGCAGATTGTAGCGACACAGGCCGTTGTAGCCGTGGCGATTCAGATACAGGAACAGCACCGCGCGACGCAGCGGATCCTGGCTTTGGTTGAATTCATCACGATACTGGTAGTAGCGCTCAGCGACGTTGTTTTCCGGGACAAACATCTCACGCGCAGCGGCGACGTATTCGTCGGTACGCAATTTAACGATGTTGTACAGGCCAATTAAGTCACTGTTGATATCCGCGAGGATATAACGAGAAAAGTCGGTATTGAGAAATACCGACCCGGCGCCCACAAAGGGCTCGATTAAGCACTCGCCTTCCGGCAAATGCTTTTTAATATCGTCAAGCAGGGGGTACTTCCCCCCTGCCCACTTCAGAAAAGCGCGATTCTTTTTCATGCTGCCTAACTAATTACACGTTCTCCGGCTGTGGAGAAAGCTCCGACAGCATCCTGCGCTTAAGACTACCCCACGGCATTATTTCAGGTCAGCCTGTACCTGATGCAGTGGTTTTGCCCATGGATTTTTCGCCTGCACGTCCGCCGGCAGCGAGGTGACAGCGCGTTTCGCTTCTTCTTTCGAAGCATAGATACCGCTCACCAGCACGTACCACGGTTGGCCGTTACGCGACGTTTCATAGACAACATATCTATCCAGCTTCTCTTTCTTCGCCCAGTTGTTCAGGTTGTCGTAGTTAGAGGAGCTGCTGAGCTGCAGGGTATAGTTACCCGACGGCGCAGATTTCATTGAGCTCACGTCACCTGCTGTTTTACCGCTCTTCGCGGCTGGCGCTGCCGTTGCGGCTGGCGCGGCAGTGGTGGTGGACGCTGTTGCTACCGGTTTGCTCTGCGCTGTTGCCACCGGTTTGCTTTCGGTTACGGTGGTTTTCGCCGGGGCGGTAGTCGCCGCGCTTTCAACATGCTTCGGCTGAACCGGCTTCGTTTCTACCGGCGCTTTTGCCACGGCCTGAGGCTTCGTCTGCGGCTTCGCTTCGATAACGGTGTGCTTACGCTCTGTCGGACGCGGCGTTGCAGCCGTCTGACGCTCGGTCGCCTGGCGCGGCGCCGCAGTGCTATTGGCGCCATTACGGATCGGCGCGACGGTTGCCGGTTCAGTTGGCAGCGTCGAGTTAGCCACGGCGCCGTCCAGCTGGCCCTGCTGCTGGGTCAGCGCATTGTTCAGATCGCCCTGAACTTCAATACGCTGCTGGCCCTGCGGCTCTGATACTGCCTGGCCCTGCGTCGGGTTCGCGGCAATAGGCGGAACCGTTACGTCCTGCTGTGGGGTGGTGTTGGCCGCAGCAGTCTGATCCTGACCGGCAGCAGGCGTGCTGGTGGACTGATCGTCAGACAAATTAATGCTCTTCTCGCCGGAAGCGGTCTGCTGGCTGGACGAGGATGGCGATTTCAGCGCAGAACCAATACCCACGATTAACAGCAGCAGCACCAGAATCCCCACGCCCATCATGATGTATTGACGGGAGGCAGGTTTGGCCGGCGCTTTTTTACGCTTGCGCGGACGACGCTCTACAGGCTGCTCTTCGAGCAGTTCCTCGTCTTCCGCATCCAGTTCTTCTTCGAACTCTTCCTCTTCACGCTCGCGACGGGCCTTACCGGCGCGCGTCGGACGGCCTTCATCGGCATCAAGATCGACGTCGTCAAAATTGATCTGCGGATCGGCATCACGCTCGGAAGACTGACGGGAACGACCAGCACGACGATCGTTGCGATCGGCTTTCATATCGTCTTCTGGTTTGAAATCATCCATTTAACACCCCACTAAAAGGCTTATGCTCACGATTATTGCACATCACCCGAAATGATAACGCCGCGCGAACGCGGCCAGACCTTCTTATTGTTGCGCCTGCTGAGTATCAGCAATCGCGCCAAGAACCACATCATGCGGCACTCCGCCGCGCAGCTCGCTGCTTCCTATTGCGAGCGGGAGCACCAGCCGCATGTCGCCCGCCAGTACTTTTTTATCGCGCATCATATGGGGCAAATACGCCTGCGCACTCATTTCCTGCGGGCCGCGTACCGGTAAGCCTGCACGCTTGAGCAGATCGATAATGCGCTGTGTATCCTGCGCGCGGAACTGCCCCAGCCGTTCGGACGTATGCGCCGCCATCACCATACCTGCCGCCACCGCTTCGCCGTGCAGCCAGTTACCGTAGCCCATTTCCGCCTCGATAGCATGGCCGAAGGTATGTCCAAGATTGAGTAAAGCACGTAACCCGGTTTCACGCTCGTCGGCAGCCACAACTTCCGCTTTCAGCTCACAGCAACGGCGAATACAGTACGCCATCGCTTTTTCATCCAGCGCCAGCAGCGCATCAATGTTGTTTTCCAGCCAACTGAAGAATTCGCCGTCGAGGATCACACCGTACTTGATGACCTCAGCCAGTCCGGAAGCGAGTTCACGCGCCGGGAGGGTCTTCAGACAGTTAAGATCAACCACCACCGAAACCGGCTGCCAGAAGGCGCCAATCATATTTTTGCCGAGAGGATGGTTCACTGCGGTTTTGCCGCCGACCGACGAATCGACCTGTGACAGCAGAGTGGTAGGGACCTGGATAAAACGCACCCCGCGCTGATAGCTTGCCGCGGCGAAACCGGTTAAATCACCAATTACGCCACCGCCAAGCGCCACCAGCGTGGTGTCGCGGCCATGCGGTTTTTGCAACAGCGCGGTAAAAACAGTATCCATCACCGCCAGGCTTTTATACTGCTCGCCATCGGGCAGGATCACGCTGTCAACGTTGACCCCTGCCTGCTCCAGCACAGAGCGGACGGTATCCAGATAAAGCGGCGCCAGCGTTTCGTTGGTGACCAGCATAGCCTGGTCGCCCGACTTGAGTGGCAGGAAGGAAGCTGGATCGTTAAACAAACCAGCCGCGATGGTAATCGGGTAACTACGTTCCCCGAGGGTAACAGTAAGCCTCTCCATAACGCGACGTCCACCTCAGTGACTTTTACTCTGACGCACTTTTATTAAGCCAGAATCAATTGCTTTCCAGCATATGAATAATCTGGTTCGCGACGACTTTCGCACTCTGATCGTCTGTGCGGATAGTCACATCGGCGATCTCTTCATACAGCGGGTTACGCTCGTCAGCCAGCGCTTCCAGCACTTCACGAGGCGGCGCATCGACTTGTAGCAAAGGACGCTTTTTATCGCGCTGCGTACGGGCCAACTGCTTCTCGATTGTCGTTTCCAGGTAGACCACCACGCCGCGGGCGGAGAGACGGTTACGCGTTTCACGGGATTTTACAGAGCCGCCGCCAGTCGCCAGCACAATCCCCTGTTTTTCCGTCAACTCATTGATAATTTTTTCTTCACGGTCGCGGAAGCCTTCTTCGCCTTCAACATCGAAGACCCAGCCCACATCAGCGCCAGTGCGTTTCTCAATTTCTTGATCGGAATCGTAAAATTCCATGTTGAGCTGTTGGGCTAACTGACGCCCAATAGTGCTTTTGCCGGCACCCATAGGCCCAACCAGAAAGATGTTGCGTTTCTCTGCCATTTTTTCGGTACTACTAAGACTATTCGTTAATGATAAACCCGCTTCGCAGACACCCAGCGCCGCAGGGCATGAACTGAAACCTCATATGCAATAGAGCGAGAGTCAGACTAAAAATTATCTCAATACTCCGGCTGGTTTGGCAACTGAATAAAATCGCCGGACAATAAAGGGAGGATTGATGTCGTACCCGACTCTCAAATCGGTACCCCTTGTATGCTAAATCCGTCCTCACGTCAAACACCTGAAACGTGTTTAGCATGAAAAACCTGCTTAACGTACCGCCAGAATCCGTGGCGTAATAAAGACAACCAGTTCACGGCGTTCATTATCTTTCCCGTCGCGACGAAACAGACGCCCCAGCACCGGGATATCGCCAAGCAGCGGGACGCTGTCGCGGGCGGTTTTGTTTTTCTGCGAAAAGATGCCGCCCAACGCTAACGTCTCGCCGCTGCGAACTTCCACCAGGGTTTCTATCTCCTGTTTATCGATGGCCAGCGCCTCGCCATTATCCTGCTTCAGCACCTGACCCGGCGTATTTTCGCTGATCCTCAGCTTCAGCCGCACTCTCCCCTGCTGCAGCACCGTCGGCGTCACCTCCATGCCCAGCACGGCCTCTTTAAATTCCACCGACGTGGCGCCGCTTTCACCGCTGGAAACCTGATAGGGGATCTCGCTCCCCTGCTTGATGCTGGCGGGCTGCATATGCGAGGCCAGCAAACGAGGGCTGGCGATAATATCGACCTGCTGCTTGCGCTCCAGCGCGGAAAGTTCCAGTTCGAGTAAGCGACCGTTAATCTTACCGATGTTAAACCCCGCACGGGTGCTGGCATCGTTCACCGACATATCGCTGCTCAGGGTGGTGATTTGTCCTGATCCCGGCGAGCCTCCGGCCTCCGCCAGCCGCCACTTCACCCCCAGCTCGCGAAGGCTGGTTTCGCTCATCGACACGATATGAGCGGCCAGCTCCACCTGTCCGACGGGCAAATCCATCTCCTGCGCCCAGGCTTTCAACGCCGGCAGATGCCGGGCATCATCGCGGATCAGCAGCCGGTTGGTCCGTTTGTCCGCCATCAGGTGCCCCCTGGCACTAAGCAACTTACCGCCCGTTTTAGCCAGCTCCTCGGCATCGGCATAGTGCAGGGTCACGTTCTCGGCCTGCAGGGGCAGGTTCTGCAGGCGTTTCTCCTGTTCCGCTTCACGCTGCGCCTGATTCGCCTTTTGCCAGGCCTGGGTATGCGCGTAGATGACCGTCCCCTGCTGTTGCAAAGAGAGGCCTGCGCTATCCGCCACCGCCCGCAGCGCCTGGGTCCAGGGGACCGTTTGCAGATGCAGGGAGAGCGTACCGCTAACGTCCGGCGCCACAACAAGGTTCTTGTGGTTCATTTCGGCCAGCGCTTGCAGCACATGAGCCACCGGCGCGTCATCAACCACCAGCGAAATTGTCTTTTCATTTCGGGCGGCGGGCGCCGCCAGCGGCAGCAGCAGAAGCAGTAGGCTTATCCATCGCATCATATTGTTTCCCTTCACGTTGCCAGCGCCACGCTGGCGGTTCACACCCCGCAGGCGTGGCGATCTCCAGCTCACCGGTCGTCAGCCGGCTCACCCGCCAGCCCGTGGGCAATTGATCATCCATGCGCACCCGCCGCCATTTGCCGCTCCCGTCCTGCAGAAACCCCGTCCAGCCTGCGCCATCCCCGGCCGCGCCGCCATAGCGCCATTGTGATAACTGCATCGTGCGGCAGGGATCCTCTACCGGCTGAAAAGGATCGCGCTCGGCCGCCAGCAGCGACAGCGGCAGCCACAGTAAAGCCCAGCGTTTACGTCCCATCTTCCGCCTCCAGTTGCAAACGCAGGCGGAGCACCTGCGCCTCACGCTCCAGCGAGAACGATCGCGGGTTCATCCCGCAGCGCGCCAGCCAGGAAAAAAACGCGGGCAGCGTCTGCCAGGGCAGGGTCAGCTCCATCTCGCCCCCGCTACCCTGAGGTCGCCAGGCGATAAGCTTCACCCCGGCAAGCGGAATGGCTATCGGCGAAAACGGCTGCTTGTCGATGCGCCCTCCGGGTGTTTCACCGGCAGGCATGCGCAATGCCATCACCCGGCGCCACTGCGTTTGCAGGACGGGGTCGCGGGACACTGCCGCCAGCGGCGGCCCGGCAGCGCGCCAGAGCGTAACGCCGAAGCCCAGCCCCCCCATCGCGAGCAGGGTCAGCAGCACCGCCTGGCTGCGCCGGCTGCTAATCCACATCGGCACGCTCTTCTGCAAGGGTAAAACTGAACTGCCAGCGTCCCTCGGCGTCGCGCTGCGTTCCGCCCGCTTTTGCAGGCGCGAATCCCGCCACATTGGTCAGAATGCGCTCCAGTCCGGCCAGCGCCTGAAGGTTGAGGGCCAGGCCGTTCACGGTCAGAACCGCGCCCTGGTAATCCAGCCGCGTCAGCCACGCCTGCGCGGGCAGATCTGCCGCCAGCGCCAGCAGCCTGGGTTGCCAGGCGGCGATCGCCGCTCTACGCCGTTGCTGTTGACGATGACGCTGGTGCTGCTGCCACGCCTCGCGCATTGGAAGCTCGCGCTGTTTAAGCGAGGCGAGCAACTGCGCGTCGGCCGTCGCGTGGAGTGTCGCCAGGGCGAGATGCTGCAGACGGACCGTGCGACATACCTGCAGGATCATCAATCCCAGCAGCATAATGCCGGTAGCAATCAGCAGGATGAAGCGCAGGCGCTGGCGCCGCCGCAGGTCGCGCCAGGGGAGAAGATTAACGGCATGCGTCATGGTGTTCACTCCCCAGCGCCAGCCCAAGGGCGATAGCGTAGCGATCGCCATCGACCGGCAGAGGAGGCTGCCGGCGGTGAATGACCTGCCAGACATCTAAGTTGCTGGCCTCGTCGCCAGCGTCAGCGCACAGACGCAAAGGAACCTGAAGCTGCTCCGCCAGCTGGCTTAACGACTTCACCTCATCGCAGGTGACACAACCCCAGGCCTCCTGCGTCGCCCATAGCCAGTGATTTTCATCCCGCCACGCGAGGCCCTGCGACTGCGGGTTCAGCAAGGGGACAAACGCGCCGAGCGCGCTGGCATCCGGCACGATGGCCGCTACCCGCAGTCGTAGCCGTCCTGCCAGCGCCCGCAGGACATTGATGTCCAGCCGCTGCGCCGCCGTGACCTGCCAACCGTCATCCCGCGAGGTGGGAGCATAATCAATGCTTAAGGAGGCGGCGGGCATCGCCAGTTGCTGGGTCATCGCGCTGGCTATCCACGTCGCCTGTTCACGATCCCGCAGGGCGAACTGGGGATAAGGCAGGCGCTTTTGCAGCGTGCGAACGGCGGGGAAAGCGATACTGACCTGATGCTGCACCGGTAGCTCCCGCCGCCAGGCGCTAAGCTGTGCGCCAAGGGCGCTGACGTCCACCACCATCCCCTGCCGTACCAGGCCTGGCGGCAGCGGAATACGCCACCAGCGGCGCAGCGCCCAGTGTGAGCGTTCATGCAATAGCGCGACAATGGCGATGCTATCCTGCTGGATATGCATCCCGATCCGCCAGTTTCTGAAAGCCATGCTTACGATCTCCTTATCCGGCAAAACTGTCCGGCTATATCAATGCACCTGGCTTGCCTTTATACTACCGCGCGTTTGTTTATAAACTGCCCAAATAAAACTAAATGGGAAAACACCGGTGAAGTTCGTAAAGTATCTATTGATCCTTGCAGTCTGTTGCGTACTGCTGGGAGCAGGCTCGATTTTTGGCCTCTACAAATACATAGAGCCGCAACTCCCCGACGTCGCAACCCTGAAGGATGTGCGTTTGCAGATCCCGATGCAGGTCTATAGCGCCGACGGTGAGCTTATTGCGCAATATGGCGAAAAACGCCGTATCCCTGTGACGCTGCAGCAAATTCCCCCCGAGCTGGTGAAAGCGTTTATCGCCACTGAAGACAGCCGTTTCTATGAGCACCACGGCGTCGATCCGGTGGGTATTTTCCGCGCCGCCAGCGTGGCGATGTTTTCAGGCCATGCCTCCCAGGGCGCCAGCACCATCACCCAGCAGTTAGCACGTAACTTCTTCCTCAGCCCCGAGAAGACGTTGATGCGTAAGATTAAAGAGGCCTTTCTGGCTATCCGCATCGAGCAGTTGCTGAACAAAGATGAAATCCTTGAGCTGTATCTGAACAAGATCTACCTCGGCTACCGCGCCTATGGCGTCGGCGCCGCGGCGCAGGTCTATTTTGGCAAACCTATCGACCAGTTGACCCTGAGTGAGATGGCGGTGATTGCCGGTCTGCCGAAAGCGCCTTCTACCTTTAACCCACTCTATTCCATGGATCGCGCGACCGCCCGTCGCAACGTGGTGCTGTCGCGTATGTTGAGCGAGGGGTACATCACCCAGGCGCAATATGATGAGGCGCGCAGCGAAGCGATCGACGCAAGCTATCACGCGCCGAAAATCGCTTTCTCCGCCCCTTACCTGAGCGAAATGGTGCGCCAGGAGATGGTGAATCGCTACGGCGAGCAGGCCTATGAAGATGGCTACCGGGTTTACACCACCATTACTCGCAAGAATCAGCAGGCAGCCCAGCAGGCGGTACGCAATAACGTGCTGGATTACGATATGCGTCACGGCTACCGCGGCCCGGCCAGCGTGCTATGGAAAGTCGGTGAAACGCCGTGGGAGACGAAGAAAATCATCGACTCGCTGAAGCGTCAGTCTGGCTACGGCCCGCTTTTCCCGGCGGTGGTCACTTCCGCGAATGCCCAGGAGGCCGTCGCGCTGTTGGCTAACGGCGACTCGGTTTCTCTGACGATGGACGGCGTGCGCTGGGCCCGGCGCTTTATCTCGGATACGCAGCAGGGGGCGACCCCGCGTAAAGTCAACGACGTCCTGCAGGCCGGGCAGCAGATCTGGGTTCGTAAAGTGGCTGACGGCTGGTGGCTGTCACAGGTCCCGGACGTCAACTCAGCGCTGGTCTCCATTAATCCGCAAAACGGCGCGATTATTGCTCTCGTCGGCGGGTTTGACTTTAACCAGAGCAAGTTCAACCGCGCCACTCAGGCGCTGCGTCAGGTCGGCTCCAACATTAAGCCGTTCCTCTATACCGCCGCGATGGATAAAGGCTTAACGCTGGCCAGTATGCTCAACGATGTGCCGATCTCGCGCTGGGACGCAGGCGCAGGATCCGACTGGCGGCCGAAGAACTCGCCGCCGCAGTATGCCGGTCCGATTCGTTTACGCCAGGGGCTTGGACAGTCGAAAAACGTGGTGATGGTGCGCGCTATGCGCGCCATGGGCGTTGACTATGCCGCCGAGTATCTGCAGCGCTTTGGCTTCCCGGCGCAAAACATTGTCCACACAGAATCGCTGGCCCTGGGCTCCGCCTCCTTTACGCCCCTGCAGGTTGCCCGCGGATATTCGGTGATGGCCAACGGCGGCTTCCTGGTCAACCCGTTCTTTATCAGTAAGATTGAGAATGATCAGGGCGGCGTTCTCTTCGAAGAACGTCCGAAAATCGCCTGCCCGCAGTGTGATTTACCGGTCATTTACGGTGATACGCCAAAATCCAACGTGCTGGAAAATAAAGATGTGGAAGATGTCGCCACCTCGACGGAACCGCAGAACGGCAACGTGCCGCCACAGCCGCAGCTGGAGCAGGCCAACCAGTCGCTGGTTGCACAGAGCGGCGCCCAGGAATACGCGCCGCATGTGATTAACACGCCGCTGTCGTTCCTGATAAAAAGCGCACTGAACAGCAACATCTTTGGCGAACCGGGCTGGATGGGAACCGGCTGGCGTGCCGGACGCGATCTGCAGCGGCATGACATCGGCGGGAAAACCGGGACCACCAACAGCTCGAAGGATGCCTGGTTCTCAGGCTACGGCCCAGGTGTAGTGACTTCGGTATGGATCGGCTTTGACGATCATCGTCGCGATCTTGGCCGCACCACCGCCTCCGGGGCGATTAAAGATCAGATCTCCGGCTATGAGGGGGGTGCTAAAAGTGCCCAGCCGGCCTGGGACAGCTTTATGAAGAGCGTGCTGGAGGGGGTGCCGGAAGAGCCGTTAACCCCGCCGCCGGGGATCGTCACGGTGAATATCGACCGCAGCACTGGTCAGTTGGCTAACGGGGGCAACAGCCGCGCGGAATACTTCATTGAAGGAACCCAGCCCACGCAGCAGGCGGTCCATGAGGTGGGCACCACCCTGACTGACGGCGGTGGTGAAACCCACGAACTGTTCTGACAAAAAAAGCGCCTGCGGGCGCTTTTTTATTGCTGCTAACGGCGCGCTTTCTCTCAGAGCCGGCCCTGAGCCAGCAGCCACTCGCGCACTAAAAACAGCGCGCTGACGTTACGGGCTTCGTTAAAATCTTCTTCATCCAGCAGCGACATCAGCTGCGCCAGCGGCCAGCGCACCTGCGGCAGCGGCTCAGGTTCATCGCCCGGCAGTGACTCAGGATAGAGGTCTTCCGCCACCAGGATATTCATTTTGCTGGAGAAGTAAGAGGGGGCCATACTGAGCTTCTTCAGAAACGTCAGCTTATTGGCGCCAAAGCCAACCTCTTCTTTCAGCTCGCGATTCGCTGCTTCATCCACGGTTTCACCCGGGTCAATCAGCCCTTTGGAGAAACCCAGTTCGTAGGATTCCGTGCCGACGGCATACTCGCGAATCAAAATAATGTGATCATCAACAATCGGCACAATCATCACCGCTTCACGGGTGGATGGCCGCATACGTTCATAAACGCGACGCACACCGTTGCTGAATTCCAGATCGACGCTTTCGACATTAAAGAGGCGCGAACGGGCGACAGTTTCAACATTGAGAATGGTGGGTTTTTGTAATGATTTGCTCATTGTCATCGGTCTATGCTGTGATTAAGCAGTCATTGTGCGATACGCAACACGCTTTCGGCAATCCAAATCGCTACTTATTTACAGAGTTGTAACCTTTTACTGGCAAAGGGGAAAGTAATAAAGATAAAAAAGTCAATAGCTTGAATTCTGTTTGAGAATTTACCGATTTCTGCGCATTAACGTTTTTGGTAAGCTTATGCGTTGCTGCAAGACATATTCATTACCCTGTAACCAGGTGCGCCACTAACACTGCAGCTTGACGTTAGTCTTCACGTTCACCAACGATATCGTAAGAAAAAAATAACTATGATGGGATGGGCATGGGCACCTTTCTGATTTTCCTTACAGCTCTGCTAATCTGCGTATTGCTCATCGGATGGTGGTACCGCGCTCACGCCAGACGCCGACGCCTTCCTCTACTGCACGCCTTTAGCGACGCCACTACGCGGCCGCTTCCTGCCGATGAGCGTCAGGCTATCGAAAAGTATCTTGCGGAGCTCAGTCGCACCCTGCAGGTCCCGGCGTCCGGCGCAACGACCGCGCCCGTCGCTTTGGCGCTGAATGAACAGAGTGATACGGTCTACGCGGTGACGCGAGCCATCACTCGCTACGGGATCACTACCGACGCGCCGAATAAATGGCGCTACTTTCTCGATTCGGTGGAAGTCCATCTGCCGCCGTTCTGGGAACAGCATATCAACGACGAAAACAGCGTTGAGCTGATCCCCACCGACAGCCTGCCGCTGGTTATCACCCTTAACGGTCATAGCCTGAGCGACTATCGTCAGGAGGCGCAAAGCTACGCCCTGGAACGCGCATCGGCCACCCAGGCCTCCATTCGCGGCGAAGAGAGCGAACAGGTAGAGCTACGGCAGATCCGTCGGGAAAGTCGGGAAGAACACGCCCTCAACCGGCCGGATGGGCTGCGCGAAGCGATCCTGATCGTCGCCTCCTTCCTGTTCTTTTATTTCAGCCTGATTGGGCCAGCCGTTTTTACCCCCTGGCTGGTGGCCGCGGGGGTACTGCTTCTCGCCGCTGGCGTGGGGGGGATCTATGCCCCGCCGCGCCGCGCCGCGTTGCGCGAAATTCACTGCCTGCGGGGCGTTCCCAAACGCTGGGGTCTGTTTGGCGAAAACGATCAGGAACATATCAATAACATTTCGCTGGGTATTATCGATCTCATCTATCCGCGCCACTGGCAGCCATGGATCGCCCAGGACCTGGGACAGCAGACCGATATTGATATCTATCTCAACCGTCACGTGGCCCGCCAGGGACGCTACCTGTCGCTCCATGATGAAGTGAAAAACTTCCCGCTACAGTACTGGCTGCGCAGCGCGATTATCGCCGCCGGCGCGCTGGTAGTGGTGATCATGCTGTGGGTCAGCGTACCGCTAAATATGCCGTTTAAGTTCACCCTGTCGTGGTTGAAGGGCGCCCAGACGATTGAAGCGACAACCGTCGACCAGCTGGCAAAAGCCCATGTGCGCATTGGCGATACGCTGCGCCTGACAGGCACCGGGATGTGTAATATCCGTACGCCGGGTAGCTGGTCGGCCAAAGAGGATTCGCCGTTCCTGCCTTTCGATTGTTCACAGATTGTATGGAACGACGCCCCTCCTCTGCCGCTGCCAGAGTCTGATATTGTCAGCAAAGCGACCGCCCTGATGCAGTCCGTCCAGCGCCAGCTGCACCCGGAAACCGACGATGACTCCCGCGTCAGCCCGGCGCTGCGCTCCGCGATTCAGAAATCAGGCATGGTGCTGCTGGATGATTTCGGCGATATCGTCCTGAAAACCAACGATCTCTGCTCGGCAAAGGATGACTGCCTGCGCCTGAAGAATGCGCTGGTCAACCTCGGAAATACCCGTAACTGGGAGGCGCTGACCAAGCGCGCCACCGCCGGAAAACTGGACGGCGTGAACGTGCTGCTGCGCCCGGTCAGCGCGGAGTCGCTGGAGAATCTGGTGACCACTTCCACCGCCCCCTTTGTAATGCGTGAAACTTCGCGAGCCGCGCAGGCGCTAAACAGCCCGGCGCCCGGCGGTTTCTTGATCGCCAGCGATGAAGGCAGCGTGCTGGTCAATCAGCCGTGGCCGGCGGTGAGCCTGTATGATTATCCGGCACATGAGCAGTGGAGCGAGCTGCGGCGACTGGCCGGTATGCTCATGCATACCCCTTTCCACGCCGAAGGGATCGTCACCAATCTGTTTACCGACGCCAACGGCACCCAGCATATCAATCTGCACCGCATCCCCGACCGCAGCGGACTGTGGCGCTATCTGGGCATTACGCTGCTGCTGTTGTCGATGCTGGGATGCATGGCTTACCACGGCATACAGGCGCTGCGTCGTTATCAACGCCATCGCCAGCGTATGGAAGAGATTCAGAAATATTACGAAAGCTGCCTGAACCCGGTACTGCTCCCCGCGTCTGACCCGCAAGATTAATTTTCCCGGCGACAGGGTATGATACCCTGTCGCCCATTTTCTGCTCGCTGGAGAGTCATCATGCATTTTGATATCGCCTGGCAGGAGGTCGATACCGTTCTGCTGGATATGGACGGCACGCTCCTGGACCTCGCTTTCGACAACTATTTCTGGCAAACGCTGGTGCCTGAAACCTGGGGCGCCGCCCGCGGCCTCAATCTGCAGGAGGCGAAAGACGCCATGCGCCAGGAGTATCACGCCGTGCAGCATACGCTAAACTGGTACTGTCTGGATTACTGGAGCGAGCGCCTGGGTTTGGATATTTGTGCGATGACCAGCGAACAGGGTCCGCGCGCCACGCTGCGCGAGGATACGGTGCCGTTCCTTGATGCGCTCAAGGCCTGCGGTAAGCGACGCATTCTGTTGACCAATGCCCATCCCCACAATCTGGCGGTGAAGCTCAAACACACCGGCCTGGATGCGCACCTTGATTTATTACTTTCCACCCACACATTTGGTTATCCGAAAGAGGATCAGCGCCTGTGGCGCGCCGTGGCGGAGGAGACTGGCCTTGAGGCCCATAAAACGCTGTTTGTCGACGACAGCGAGGCGATTCTGGATGCCGCGAGGGAATTTGGCATTCGTTACTGCCTGGGCATTACCAATCCCGACTCCGGGCTGGCGGAAAAGCAGTATCTGCGCCACCCAGGATTGAATGATTACCGGCGACTGATCCCTTCGCTTACCCCGAAGGAGAGGCGATGAAAGAGAAGCCCAGCGAAACCGTCAGACTGGACAAATGGCTTTGGGCCGCCCGCTTTTACAAGACCCGCGCACTGGCGCGGGAGATGATTGAAGGCGGCAAGGTGCATTACAACGGACAACGCAGCAAACCCGGGAAAATTGTCGAGCTGGACGCCATGCTGACGCTGCGCCAGGGCAATGACGAGCGTACGGTACGGATTGTCGGTATTACCGAACAGCGCCGCCCGGCAAGTGAAGCCGTCGCCCTGTATGAAGAGACGGCGGAAAGTATCGAGAAGCGTGAAAAAGTGGCCCTGGCGCGCAAAATGAACGCCCTGACCATGCCGCACCCTGACAGACGTCCGGACAAGAAAGAGCGCCGCGACCTGATGAGATTTAAACACGGCGAGAGTGAGTAACTCGCGCCAGAAAGAGAGATGATTATGACTCAACACGATCAATTACATCGTTATCTGTTTGAAAACTATGCCGTACGCGGCGAGCTGGTGACGGTGTCGGAAACCCTGGAACAGATTCTGGCCAATCACACCTATCCACAGCCGGTGAAAACGGTGCTGGCGGAGCTGCTGGTCGCCACCAGCCTGCTGACCGCGACGCTGAAGTTTGCTGGTGATATTACCGTTCAGCTGCAGGGCGATGGCCCTTTACAGCTGGCGGTGATCAACGGCAATAACCAGCAGCAGTTGCGTGGCGTCGCGCGCGTGCAGGGCGATATTGCGGACGATGCGGATCTGAAAACGATGGTCGGCAACGGCTATCTGGTCATTACCATCTCCCCGAAAGAGGGTGAACGTTATCAGGGTGTGGTCGGTCTGGAAGGCGATACGCTGGCCGCCTGCCTGGAAGATTACTTCCAGCGTTCAGAGCAGCTGCCGACGCGCCTCATCATTCGCACCGGGGAACATGAAGGTCAGCCGATGGCCGGTGGGATGCTGCTGCAGGTGATGCCGGCGCAGGATACCCAGACGACCGACTTCGAGCACCTGGCGACGCTCACCGAGACCATCAAGGCGGAAGAGCTGTTCACCCTGCCGGCGAACGATGTGCTGTGGCGCCTGTACCATGAGGAAGAGGTCACGGTCTACGAGCCGCAGAGCGTCGAGTTCAAATGTACGTGTTCTCGTGAACGCTGCGCTGGCGCGCTGAAGACCCTGCCGGATGAAGAGATAGATAGCATCCTCGCCGATGAAGGCGAGATTGATATGCACTGCGACTACTGCGGTAACCACTATATCTTCAATGCCATGGATATTGCCGAGATCCGTAATAACGCCTCTCCGGCCGACCCACAGGTCCATTAATCCCCGCGTCTTCCACAGGTACAGGGTGGCGATGTTGTTCGTCGCCTTGTGCCTGACTTTTATTTATTCACGAGTTGAATCGATTTTCCCTGAAAGAGTTACGTAATTTTATTCCAGGAAAGCGATTACATTCACAATTCAGTAGTTTTTTTAATTACTTTTTAACCATTAATAAACATCTACCCCCAACATCCGCCCATTTCCTGAGATAATCCACTTCACTTCGTGACAGGAGTCACCGTTTTTTTCGTCATTCTGAGGAATGTCGAGATACGTAAATCTATGAGCCTGGTCGCGGTCAATACCCGGTAAGAAACCCTACAATTTACAGCAGTACATCTTGGCTAAGGAGCAGTGACATGCGCGTTAATCATGGTTTAACCCCGCAGGATCTCAAGGCTTATGGTATCAATGACGTTCAGGATATCGTCCACAACCCCAGCTACGATATGTTGTTTCAGGAAGAGCTCGACCCCAGCCTGGAAGGTTACGAACGTGGCGTATTAACCAGTCTGGGTGCTATCGCCGTCGACACGGGCATTTTTACCGGCCGTTCTCCGAAAGATAAGTATCTCGTTCGCGACGACACCACCCGCGATACCGTCTGGTGGTCCGATAAAGGCAAAGGTAAAAACGACAACAAGCCGCTTTCACAGGAAACCTGGCAGCATCTGAAAGGGCTGGTGACCCAGCAGTTGTCCGGTAAACGGCTGTTTATCGTCGACGCCTTCTGCGGCGCCAACGCCGATACGCGTCTCAGCGTGCGCTTTATTACCGAAGTGGCCTGGCAGGCGCACTTCGTTAAAAACATGTTCATCCGCCCGAGCGATGAAGAGCTGGCGGACTTCGAGCCCGACTTCATCGTGATGAACGGCGCGAAGTGCACCAACCCGCAGTGGAAAGAGCAAGGTCTGAACTCGGAAAACTTCATCGCCTTCAACCTCACCGAGCGCATCCAGCTGATCGGCGGCACCTGGTATGGTGGCGAAATGAAGAAAGGGATGTTCTCGATCATGAACTACCTGCTGCCGCTGAAGGGCATCGCCTCCATGCACTGCTCAGCCAACGTCGGCGAAAAAGGCGATGTCGCTATTTTCTTCGGCCTCTCAGGCACCGGCAAAACCACCCTCTCCACCGATCCAAAACGCCGCCTGATTGGCGATGATGAACATGGCTGGGATGACGACGGCGTGTTTAACTTCGAAGGGGGCTGCTACGCCAAGACCATCAAGCTCTCTGAAGCGGCCGAGCCGGATATCTATCACGCCATTCGCCGCAATGCTCTGCTGGAAAACGTGGTGGTGCGCGCCGATGGCACGATCGATTTCGATGACGGTTCGAAGACTGAAAACACCCGCGTCTCCTACCCCATCGACCATATCGACAACATTGTTAAACCGGTTTCCAAAGCGGGTCACGCCACCAAAGTGATCTTCCTGACGGCCGATGCGTTCGGCGTCCTGCCGCCGGTCTCCCGCCTGACCGCCGATCAGACCCAGTACCATTTCCTGTCCGGGTTTACCGCCAAACTGGCCGGCACCGAACGCGGCGTGACCGAGCCCACGCCAACCTTCTCCGCCTGCTTTGGCGCCGCCTTCCTGTCGCTGCATCCGACACAGTACGCCGAAGTGCTGGTTAAACGTATGCAGGCGGCCGGCGCGCAGGCTTATCTGGTCAATACCGGCTGGAACGGCACCGGCAAGCGTATCTCGATTAAAGATACCCGCGCCATCATCGACGCCATCCTCAATGGCTCGCTGGACAACGCGGAGACCTTTACCCTGCCGATGTTTAACCTGCAGATCCCAACGGCGCTCCCGGGTGTGGATACCCAGATCCTCGATCCGCGCAGCACCTATGGTTCCCCGGAGCAGTGGCAGGAAAAAGCCGATCAGCTGGCGAAGCTGTTTATCGAGAACTTTGAGAAGTATACCGATACGCCAGCGGGCGCCACGCTGGTGGCGGCAGGGCCGCAGCGCTAACGGGCGCAGAGGTGAAAAAGCCGGGCTTGCCCGGCTTTTTGTTGTGCAACGTCCTGATCGGCCAACCTCGGCCGCACTCAGCTCTCTTTGGCGGGTTTCATCGGCGCCAGCATCCGGTGCACCGGTAGCCAGGCGCGGATCAGTAATCCGCCGCGTTCGCTGGAGCCAATCTCCAGCCGGCCGTTGTGATTGTCGATAATACGCTGAACAATCGCCAGCCCCAGCCCGGTGCCGCTGGTACTGCGGGCGCTATCGCCGCGTACAAACGGCTGGAACAGATGTTCGCGCTGCTCAGGTTTGATCCCCGGCCCGTCATCTTCCACCTGGAACCAGGCCCGGCTCGCTTCGCTGCCGCTGCTGACCTTGATCCAGCCATTGCCATAGCGAGCCGCATTCACCACCATATTCGCCAGCGCACGCTTGATAGAAAGCGGGTGCATGCGTACCGGGATTTCACCGGCCTGCAGGGCGGTGGCGATCTCACGTTCATAGCCGCTCTCTGCGGCGATCACTTCGCCCAGTACAGCATTGAGGTCCGCCAGCTCCATCGGCATCTCCTGCCCGGTGCGCAGATAGTCGATAAACTGCTCGATGATGGCGTTGCACTCTTCGATATCTTTATTGATCGACTCAGCGAGATACCCGTCCTGCTCGCCCATCATCTCGGTGGCCAGACGAATGCGCGTCAGCGGAGTACGTAAATCGTGGCTGACCCCGGCCATCAGCAACGTACGGTCGTCAGCCAGCTGCTTCACGCCCGCGGCCATATGGTTAAAGGCGCGGGTCACCGAGCGCACCTCAGAGGCGCCGTACTCTCGCAGCGGCGGCGGGATAATACCGCGCCCGACCTGCAGCGCCGCGTGTTCGAGATCTACCAGCGGACGGTTCTGAATACGGATAAACAGCCAGGCGCCGCCTATCGCCAACAGCATGATCGCCAGGGTATAGCGGAACAGCGGCGAGAAGTCGCCCTGATGAATTTCGGTCAGCGGTACCCGCACCCAGATATTGGGCGACAGCCAGGTCTTCAGCCACACCACGGGGGAGCTTTTATTGACCTCCACCCGCACCTCAGTGGGGCCGCCGAGCTGATGCGCCATCTGCTGGCTTAAGAATTCATAATGCTGCGCCCAGCGCAGCCCTGCGTCTTCCGCCGCTTCATTGGAATAGAGCGAAATCCCCAGCTCACGATAAATTTCACGACGAAACGCCGGGGGCACCACCAGCTGGGTGCCATCCTCCAGCTGCAGTTTGTCGGTCATCAGCATACGGACTTCGTAGGCCAATACTTTATTAAACTGCTGGAGACTCGGCAGGATCGCGAAATTCAGTACCACCAGATAGGTCGTCACCAGGCTGACGAACAGCAAGGTGACGATCAGGAGCAGCGTGCGAGCAAAGGAGCTGCGCGGCGAAAAGCGCACGCGTTTCATGCCTTAGAGCCGTCCGGGACGAAGACGTAGCCCAGACCCCAGACGGTCTGGATATAGCGCGGATGCGCCGGATCCTCTTCCACCATGCGGCGCAGGCGGGAGATCTGAACGTCGATGGAGCGCTCCATCGCAGAATATTCGCGCCCGCGGGCGAGGTTCATCAGCTTATCGCGCGACAGCGGTTCGCGAGGATGACTCACCAGCGCCTTCAGGACCGCAAATTCGCCGCTGGTCAACGGCATCGGCTCGTCTTCACGGAACATCTCGCGGGTGCCCAGGTTCAGTTTGAATTTACCAAAGGCGATAACCGCCTCTTCCTGCGATGGCGCGCCCGGCAGTTCATTCGCCTGACGACGCAGCACCGCCCGAATACGGGCCAGCAGTTCACGCGGGTTAAACGGCTTCGGAATGTAGTCGTCAGCCCCGATTTCCAGGCCAACGATCCGGTCAACCTCTTCACCTTTCGCCGTCACCATAATGATCGGCATCGGGTTGCTCTGACTGCGCAGACGACGGCAAATCGAGAGACCATCTTCCCCAGGCAGCATCAGATCCAGCACCATCAGGTGGAAGGATTCACGGGTTAACAGACGATCCATCTGTTCGGCGTTCGCCACGCTACGAACCTGGAAGCCCTGCTCGGTCAGATAACGTTCGAGCAGCGCACGCAGGCGCATGTCGTCATCCACAACCAGAATCTTATAATTCTCTTGCATTGTTTGTACTCCCAAAGGTTCACTGCAATAGTCAGTGCGTATTCTCAAAAAAGCCCGGCGCGCTCACCAGCTAAATCTGGTATATATTCCAGGCTAAATTGTTACAAAGCATATTTAACAGCAGGTTAAGTATACATTTAATCATAAGACACAGTATTTATCCTGTCGGTATTATTACGCGCTACAAATTGTGCGCAACGACAGACTGTCAGAAGGTTGAACTCACGATGAAAACGCCGCTGATCACCCGCGAGGGATATGAAAAACTGAAGCAGGAAATGGACTACCTGTGGCGCCAGGAGCGCCCGGAAGTGACCAAAAAGGTCACCTGGGCCGCCAGCCTTGGCGACCGCAGCGAGAACGCGGACTACCAGTACAACAAAAAGCGCCTGCGGGAGATCGATCGCCGGGTCCGCTATCTGACCAAATGTCTGGAACAGTTAAAGATCGTCGATTATTCCCCGCAGCAGGAAGGCAAAGTCTTCTTCGGCGCCTGGGTAGAGATCGAAAACGACGAGGGCGATACCAAACGCTTTCGCATCGTCGGCTACGATGAAATTTTTGGCCGCAAAGACTACATCTCCATCGACTCACCGATGGCGCGGGCCTTGCTGAAAAAAGAGGTCGGCGATCTGGCTATCGTTAACACGCCGGCGGGCGAAGCCAGCTGGTATGTCAACGAGATCGAATACGTAAAATAGACAAGAACTTTCCGAGAGACACCGGGCGCGACTGGCATTTTCAGCCGTCAGTCCGTATAACTAGTCCCTGATTTTTGACCCTAAAGATGAATTAAAAGCCATGATGAATGATTCGCTCTGCCGCATTATTGCGGGTGAACTTCAGGCCAGAGCCGAACAGGTAGAAGCTGCCGTTCGCCTGCTTGATGAAGGGAACACCGTGCCGTTTATTGCACGTTATCGTAAAGAAGTCACCGGCGGTCTGGATGACACGCAGCTGCGTAATCTGGAAACTCGCCTTGGCTATCTGCGCGAACTGGAAGACCGTCGTCAGGCGATCCTCAAATCCATCGCTGAACAGGGCAAACTGACCGACGCGCTGGAAAAAGCCATCACCTCCACGCTGAGCAAAACCGAACTGGAAGACCTCTACCTGCCGTACAAGCCGAAGCGCCGTACCCGCGGGCAGATCGCCATCGAAGCCGGGCTGGAGCCGCTGGCTGACCTGCTGTGGAACGAACCGGCCCACGATCCGGAAGCGGAAGCCGCAAAATATATTAACGCTGACAACGGCATCGCCGACAGCAAAGCGGCCCTGGACGGCGCGCGCTATATTCTGATGGAGCGGTTTGCCGAAGACGCCGCGCTGCTGGCGAAGGTCCGTGACTATCTGTGGAAAAACGCCCACCTGGTCTCCACCGTCGTCAGCGGCAAAGAAGAGGAAGGCGCCAAATTCCGCGACTACTTCGATCACCATGAACCGATCGCCACCGTGCCGTCGCATCGCGCGCTGGCGATGTTCCGCGGTCGCAACGAAGGCGTGCTGCAGCTCTCTTTAAACGCCGATCCGCAGTTTGACGAGCCGCCGAAAGAGAGCCACGGCGAGCAAATTATTATCCACCACCTTGGCCTGCGCCTGAATAACGCCCCGGCGGACAGCTGGCGTAAAGGTGTCGTCAGCTGGACCTGGCGTATCAAAGTACTGATGCACCTCGAAACCGAGCTGATGGGCACCGTGCGCGAGCGCGCGGAGGACGAAGCCATCAACGTCTTCGCCCGTAACCTGCACGACCTCCTGATGGCCGCGCCCGCCGGGCTGCGCGCCACCATGGGACTCGATCCGGGCCTGCGCACCGGGGTGAAAGTGGCCGTCGTCGACGCCACCGGTAAACTGGTCGCCACCGATACCATCTATCCCCATACCGGCCAGGCCGCCAAAGCGGCCGTCGTCGTCGCCGCGCTGTGTGAAAAGTACAATGTTGAGCTGGTGGCCATCGGCAATGGTACCGCCTCGCGTGAAACCGAGCGTTTCTTCCTCGACGTGCAGAAGCAGTTCCCGAAAGTCACCGCCCAGAAGGTGATCGTCAGCGAAGCCGGGGCTTCCGTTTACTCCGCCTCCGAGCTGGCGGCCCAGGAGTTCCCGGACCTCGACGTGTCGCTGCGCGGCGCGGTCTCCATCGCCCGCCGTCTGCAGGATCCCCTGGCCGAGCTGGTGAAAATCGACCCGAAATCGATTGGCGTCGGCCAGTATCAGCACGATGTCAGCCAGACCCAGCTGGCGCGTAAGCTGGACGCGGTGGTGGAAGACTGCGTGAACGCCGTCGGCGTTGACCTGAACACCGCCTCCGTTCCGCTGCTGACCCGCGTCGCCGGCCTGACCCGCATGATGGCGCAGAACATCGTTGCCTGGCGCGACGAGAACGGCCAGTTCCAGAATCGCCAGCAGTTGCTGAAGGTCAGCCGTCTGGGGCCGAAAGCCTTTGAACAGTGCGCCGGCTTCCTGCGTATCAACCACGGCGACAACCCGCTGGATGCCTCCACCGTGCACCCGGAAGCCTATCCGGTGGTCGAGCGCATTCTGGCCGCCACCCAGCAGGCGCTGAAAGATCTGATGGGCAACAGCAGCGAACTGCGTCATCTGAAGGCCGTGGATTTCACCGATGAGAAGTTCGGCGTTCCGACCGTCACCGACATTATCAAAGAGCTGGAAAAACCGGGCCGCGATCCGCGTCCGGAGTTTAAGACGGCGAAGTTCGCCGACGGCGTAGAGACCATGAACGATCTGCTGCCGGGGATGATCCTGGAAGGCGCCGTCACCAACGTCACCAATTTCGGCGCGTTTGTCGATATCGGCGTCCATCAGGATGGACTGGTACACATTTCGTCGCTTTCTGACCGGTTTGTTGAAGATCCGCACACCGTGGTGAAAGCGGGCGACATCGTGAAGGTCAAAGTCATGGAAGTCGATCTGCCGCGTAAACGTATCGCTCTGACCATGCGTCTCGACGAGCAGCCAGGCGACAGCAACGCCCGCCGCGGCGGCGGTCAGGATCGCCCCCAGGGCAACCGCCCGGCCGCGAAAGCCGCCAAACCCCGCGGTCGCGAGGCACAGCCTGCCGGTAACAGCGCAATGATGGATGCCCTCGCTGCGGCGATGGGTAAAAAACGCTAATCTCTCCCTGCCCCTTTTCAGGGGCAGTTTTCATTTTTTATCCCCTGGCGATACGGCCGCCATTACGCGCAAAACGGGTTCAGTCATTTCTGATAATCTGCATTAATTCCGTTAAGGAAAGGTCGCGAAATTATTATTTTCATTTCGTTAACTTAAGAAACCTTAATTAAACATTAGATCGCCGAAATAATATTTTGCGCTATTTGATCACCGACTGGATTTTGCGGCATATCAATAAAAAGGTGATTTTCGCTATAAAAATAGCGCGAAGCGCATCATATGTATTGATGATAAAAACCATTCTCATTATCATCACTTTCAGAACGTTTTTTCCTTTTTCGTTGGCTACGGTCCCCGGCGCAGCTGCCTCCAGGCGTCCGGAAAATTCTTCTTCGGTTAGCGATAGACAAGTAGGCCCTATGCAATTCACACCTGATAGTGCGTGGAAAATTACCGGATTCTCCCGCGATATTAGCCCAGCATACCGTCAGAAATTACTCTCCCTCGGCATGCTGCCCGGTTCCTCATTTCATGTGGTTCGCGTAGCGCCACTCGGCGATCCTGTTCATATTGAAACCCGACGCGTCAGTCTGGTATTACGCAAAAAAGATCTCGCCTTAATCGAACTGGAAGCGGTTGCACAATAACGGCTGGCCCGGCACAAGAGTCTGAAATATGAAAAAATTAACCGTTGGTTTAATTGGTAATCCTAATTCTGGCAAGACCACCTTATTTAATCAGCTGACCGGTGCCCGCCAGCGCGTAGGCAACTGGGCCGGGGTCACCGTTGAGCGTAAAGAGGGCGTTTTCGCCACCACTGACCATCAGGTCACGCTGGTCGACCTCCCGGGGACCTACTCCCTGACCACCATCTCTTCGCAGACCTCGCTGGACGAGCAGATTGCCTGCCACTACATCCTGAGCGGCGACGCCGACATGCTGATTAACGTGGTTGATGCCTCCAACCTTGAGCGAAACCTCTATCTGACGCTGCAGCTGCTCGAGCTGGGGATCCCCTGCGTCGTCGCGCTGAACATGCTGGATATCGCCGAAAAGCAGCAGGTGCGTATCGATATCGACGCCCTCGCCGCCCGTCTCGGCTGCCCGGTCATTCCGCTGGTCTCAACCCGCGGACGCGGAATCGAAGCGCTGAAGATTGCCCTCGACCGTCATCAGGCGAACAGCGATATTGAGCTGGTTCACTATCCGCAGCCGCTGCTGCGCGAAGCTGACCTGCTGGCGCAGCAAATGTCAGCGCAGATCCCGACCCGGCAGCGGCGCTGGCTGGGTCTGCAGATGCTGGAGGGCGATATCTACAGCCGGGCCTATGCCGGCGACGCCGCCGATAAACTGGATATTGCTCTGGCGAATCTCAGCGACGTGATCGACGACCCGGCGTTGCATATCGCAGACGCACGCTATCAGACCATCGCCGCCATTTGCGACGCCGTCAGCAACACCCTGACCGCCGAGCCGAGCCGCTTCACCGCGGCGATGGACAAAGTGATCCTCAACCGCTTCCTCGGGTTGCCGATTTTTCTCTTTGTCATGTACCTGATGTTCCTGCTGGCGATAAACATCGGCGGCGCGCTGCAGCCGATTTTTGATGCCGGTTCGGTCGCGGTCTTTATTCACGGTATTCAATGGCTGGGCTACACCCTGCACTTCCCGGACTGGCTGACCGTGTTCCTCGCCCAGGGGATCGGCGGCGGTATCAACACCGTACTGCCGCTGGTGCCGCAGATCGGCATGATGTATCTGTTCCTCTCCTTCCTCGAGGACTCCGGCTACATGGCGCGCGCCGCCTTTGTCATGGACCGCCTGATGCAAGCCCTCGGCCTGCCGGGGAAATCCTTTGTCCCGTTGATTGTCGGTTTCGGCTGCAACGTGCCGTCGGTGATGGGCGCCCGCACCCTTGACGCACCGCGCGAGCGTCTGATGACCATTGTGATGGCGCCGTTTATGTCCTGCGGCGCGCGGCTGGCGATCTTCGCCGTCTTCGCGGCCGCGTTCTTTGGTCAGAACGGTGCGCTGGCGGTCTTCTCGCTCTACGTGCTGGGCATTGTGATGGCCATTCTCACCGGCCTGATGCTGAAGCACACCATTATGCGTGGCGAAGCCTCGCCGTTCGTGATGGAGCTGCCGGTGTACCACGTCCCGCACATCAAGAGCCTGATTATCCAGACCTGGCAGCGCCTGAAAGGCTTTGTGCTGCGCGCCGGGAAGGTGATCGTCATTGTCAGCATCTTCCTCAGCGCGCTGAACAGCTTCTCGCTGAGCGGTAAGGTCGTCGACAACATCAACGACTCCGCGCTGGCCTCGGTGAGCCGGGTCATTACGCCGGTGTTTAAACCGATCGGCGTGCATGAAGATAACTGGCAGGCCACCGTCGGCCTGTTTACCGGCGCGATGGCGAAGGAGGTGGTGGTCGGTACGCTGAACACCCTCTATACCGCCGAAGATATCCAGAATGAGGAATTCAATCCGCAGACCTTCAGCCTCGGCGAAGAACTGCTGGCCGCCGTCGACGAAACATGGCAGGGACTGAAAGACACCTTCAGCCTCAGCGTCCTGGCCAACCCCATCGAAGCCAGCAAAGGCGATGGCGAGATGGCCACCGGCGCCATGGGCGTGATGGGCAGTAAATTTGGCAGCGCGGCGGCGGCATACAGCTACCTGATCTTCGTTCTGCTCTATATCCCCTGCATCTCGGTGATGGGCGCCATCGCCCGCGAATCGAGCCGCGGCTGGATGACCTTCTCCATCCTGTGGGGGCTGAATATCGCCTATTCGCTCTCGACGCTCTATTACCAGACCGTCAGCTTTAGCGACCATCCGCGCTACAGCCTGGTGTGTATCCTGGCAGTGGTGTTGTTCAACGTGGTGCTCTTCGGCCTGCTGCGCCGGGCGCGCAGCCGGGTGGACGTCTCGCTGCTGGCCACCCGAAAAACGCCGGCCTCCTGCTGTTCCAGCCCGGCTGGCGATTGCCACTAAGGAGGGTCTGTGGCGTCGTTAATGGAAGTCCGCGATATGCTGGCCCTGCAGGGCCGCATGGAGGCGAAACAGCTCAGCGCCCGCCTGCGGACGCCTCAGCCGCTGATTGACGCGATGCTGGAACGGATGGAAGCCATGGGTAAGGTGGTACGGATCAGCGAAACGAGCGAGGGCTGTCTCTCAGGCAGCTGTAAAAGCTGTCCTGAAGGGAAAGCGGCGTGCCAGCAGGAGTGGTGGGCGCTGCGATGAAAAGAGTCAGGCCAGATCGCGCAGCGGGTAAAACGAGTAAGACAGCAGTGAAAAACGGGCCAGCAGGCCCGTTTTTTTATGACTGGATTATTTATAAACGTCAGCGTTAGCGTGTACGGTTTTTTCGTTTTTCTGCCCGGCAATCACCACAAAGTATTTCCCACCCAGCTCATCGGCTTTTTTCGACAGATCGCGTCGGGCGTCCATCGGCGACGTCGTCCTGGAGGTCGTAATGCTACCGACCTTGGTCAGATTCATCTTCGCCACGTCTTCTTTTTGGATCTCTTTCGCGGCAAATGCGCCAAAAGACAGGGTGCCAATCACCAGAGATGCAACCATTCCTGTAACAAGTTTCATAGCCTCTACTCTCCATAAGGTTGTTATTGTAGGTCACGGTGGCGGAATGAAATAATCAACCACCGTAACAACCTAAGTATTGCTAGGAATGGCCCATTTACCATGGCGTGGCAAAAAAAATTACCCCAGCTGCGTTTTCAACGCCAGCAGCGGCTCGCAGAAGGCCGCGGGATGGGAAACAAACGGCGCATGCGCCGCCTTATCGAAGAGGATTGACTCGCTTTCCGGCCACAGCTCATCCAGCAGCGGGACAATCTTGCGCGGCACCAGTCCGTCCAGCCGGCCATACAGCCGCAGAAGCGGTATCGGCAACCCAACCAGCGCCTGGCGCAGATCGACGGTTCTGAGGATCTCCAGTCCGCCGTTCAGCGCCTCGGCAGAAGGCATCGGCAGCGAGAGCACCGCCTGCTTTAACGCCCGCGCATCCTGACGCGCGCTCTCTGTGCCCATGGTTTGCAGGGCGAGGAATCGCTCGACGGTGCGCTGGAAATCGTCGCTCAGCTGCTGCTGAAACCCGGCCAGCACCTCGGGCTTGATGCCGGGCCAGTCGTCACAAGCCGCGAAACAGGGGGAAGAGGCAACCGTCACCAGCGCCTGCACGCGTTCCGGGTGCATCATCGCCACCTGGCTTGCCACCAGCCCGCCCAGGCTCCAGCCCAGCCACACCGCCTGAGGAGGAGCCTGCTCCAGCACCCGCTGCGCCATCGCCTCGAGCGACATCGCCCCATATCCGCCGCTGCGGCCATAGCCCGGCAGGTCCACCAGGTGGAGGGTAAAATGCGAAGCCAGCTGCGGCGTGATGCAATCCCATACCTGAGCGTTCAGCCCCCAGCCGTGCAGCAGCACAAGATGACAATCACCTTCGCCGATTGTTTGCCACCAGATGTCGTTCATCCGTTACCGTTCTCTTTTTTACTGGACAGAAGGCCAAATATGCTAACAGCACACAGCTTATGCTGGCTATGCCAAATGCCGCTGGCGGTCGCCTGCTGGGGGATCTGCTCCCGCTGCAGCCGCGCCCTGCTCGCCTGCCCCCCGCTCTGCCCGCAGTGTGGCCTGCCGGCGGCGACATCCCATCACCCCTGCGGCCGCTGCCTGCAAAAACCACCTCCCTGGCATTGGCTGGTGGCAGTCAATGACTATCGCCCGCCGCTGAGCGGTCTGGTCCAGCAGTTGAAGTTTCACCATCGTCCGGAGCTGGGGCCTGCCCTCGCGCGCCTGCTGCTGCTGCGTCTTCTGCAGTGTGACGATTTGCCGCCGGTGGACGGTATGATCGGCGTACCGCTGTGGCATCGCCGCCGCTGGCGCCGGGGTTATAATCAGTGTGACGAACTGTGCCGACCGTTAGCCCGCTGGCGAGGTTGCGTCTGGCATCGGGAAGGCCTGACGCGCCAGCGAGCCGGCGCCGTCCAACATTCGCTCAATGCCCGCCAGCGCAGGCAGAACCTGAAAAATGCCTTTCAGCTTGAATTTGCCGTGGAGGGACTCCATATCGCTATCGTGGATGATGTCGTCACGACCGGCAGCACCGTCGCCGAGATATCCCGCCTGCTTTTGCGAAACGGCGCCGCGACGGTTCAGGTATGGTGTTTGTGCCGTACCTTGTAGACCCCCGCTGATGGGCGTATTATAACCCAGTAAAATAGTCAACTATTAGGCCAACGCTATGATCCGTATTTCCGATGCTGCACAAGCGCACTTTGCCAAACTGCTGGCAAATCAGGAAGAAGGGACGCAAATTCGCGTATTTGTGATTAATCCCGGCACCCCAAACGCTGAGTGCGGCGTATCTTACTGCCCACCGGATGCGGTGGAAGACACCGACACGGCGCTGAAATTTGAACAGCTGACCGCCTATGTCGATGAGCTCAGCGCGCCCTATCTGGAAGACGCTGAAATTGATTTCGTCACCGACCAGCTTGGCTCGCAGCTGACGCTGAAAGCGCCGAACGCCAAGATGCGCAAAGTCTCTGACGATGCCCCGCTGATGGAGCGCGTCGAGTACCTGCTGCAGTCGCAGATTAACCCGCAGCTGGCGGGCCACGGCGGCCGCGTGTCGCTGATGGAGATCACCGACGACGGTCTGGCTATTCTGCAGTTCGGCGGCGGATGCAACGGCTGTTCGATGGTTGACGTGACCCTGAAAGAAGGCATTGAAAAGCAGCTGCTGAACGAGTTTCCGGAGCTGAAAGGGGTTCGCGATCTGACCGAGCATCAGCGCGGCGAGCACTCCTACTACTAAGCCCTTCCTCCGGCGGCACCCTGCCGCCGGTCCTCCCTTGCCCTTTCTGTGTTACCGCGCAACATCTCCCGCTAAATGACCGGCAAAAACCGGGGAAAGAGTATGACTTAAGTCTCATATTTAACATTTTCCCCCGTCAGGTGATTCTCAACCCTCACATGTTACCCGTATCATCCCCTTCAGGCACCACCGGCAAAAAAATAGCCAGCTATCCTTTCTCTGGGTAAGGATAATGCAAGTATTTACGGTGCCAGACTATTTTGCTCCCACATGGGGCAGATGTCTTACAGGTTGAATCTTTGACGTTACCCATAACAAATTAAGGCCAGGTAAATCATGCCATTAATCATCGTTGCTATCGGGGTTGCCCTGTTATTGCTGTTAATGATCCGTTTCAAAATGAACGGCTTCATTGCGCTGGTTCTGGTGGCGCTCGCCGTCGGATTAATGCAGGGTATGCCGCTGGATAAAGTGATCGTCTCTATCAAGAACGGCGTTGGCGGCACCCTTGGCAGCCTCGCGCTGATCATGGGCTTCGGCGCTATGCTCGGTAAACTGCTGGCAGACTGCGGCGGCGCCCAGCGTATCGCCACTACCCTTATCAATAAGTTCGGTAAGAAGCATATTCAGTGGGCGGTTGTGCTGACCGGCTTCACCGTCGGCTTCGCGCTGTTCTATGAAGTGGGCTTCGTGCTGATGCTGCCGCTGGTGTTTACCATCGCCGCCTCGGCCCGCATCCCGCTGCTGTACGTCGGTGTCCCGATGGCCGCCGCGCTCTCTGTCACCCACGGCTTCCTGCCGCCGCATCCGGGTCCGACCGCGATTGCCACCATCTTCCATGCCGATATGGGCAAAACGCTGCTCTACGGCACCATTCTGGCTATCCCGACGGTTATCCTGGCAGGGCCGGTGTTTGCGCGCTTCCTGAAAGGCATTGATAAGCCGATCCCGGAAGGCCTGCATAACCCGAAAGTATTCACTGAAGAAGAGATGCCTGGCTTTGGCGTCAGCGTCTGGACCTCGCTGGTACCGGTGATCCTGATGGCGATGCGCGCCGTGGCCGAGATGATCCTGCCGAAGGGCCACGCCTTCCTGCCGATTGCTGAGTTCTTCGGCGACCCGGTGATGGCCACCCTGATTGCGGTACTGATCGCCCTGTTCACCTTCGGTTTGAACCGCGGCCGCTCCATGGAGCAGATCAACGATACCCTGACTTCTTCTATTAAAATCATCGCGATGATGCTGTTGATCATCGGCGGCGGCGGCGCCTTCAAACAGGTGCTGGTGGATAGCGGCATGGATAAATACATCGCCTCTATCATGCACGAATCGAACATGTCTCCGCTGTTTATGGCGTGGTCAATCGCCGCAGTGCTGCGTATCGCGCTGGGTTCGGCGACCGTTGCCGCCATCACCGCAGGCGGGATTGCAGCGCCGCTGATCGCCACCACCGGCGTCAGCCCGGAACTGATGGTTATCGCCGTTGGCTCCGGCAGCGTTATCTTCTCTCACGTCAACGATCCGGGTTTCTGGCTGTTCAAAGAGTACTTTAACCTGACCATCGGCGAGACCATCAGGTCCTGGTCGGTGCTGGAAACCATTATCTCAGTATGCGGCCTGGTAGGCTGTCTGCTGCTGGGGATGGTGGTGTAAGGAGACTCCCGCACAGAAAAAGGCCGGTCCGCATAATGCGGACCGGCCTTTTTTATCGGACATGCTCATCGCCGCGCAGCAAACGACGCGGCGGGAAGTCATCTGGCGGCGGCTTTCTTGCTCGCCGCCTTGCGCCGTTTATCCAGATCCTTAATCAGCTTATTGACCTGTTCATCGGCAAACATCTGCTCCAGGGTGACGGACAGCTTCCGGCGCCAGTTCGGGTACTCAGTGCTGGTGCCCGGAATGTTAACCGGCGACGCCATCTCCAGCCAGTCTTCCGGCTGCAGGCCCAGTAGCGCACTGTTACTGTCGGCAATGTAACGCTGCATCCCCCGGTTGAGGATCCCGGTCATGCTCATCAGAGAGGCCTTATGCCCGGCACGTTTGGGCAGACAGCCGTACTTATGCAACGCATCCAGCAGCCCTTGCTTCGCCAGCTCGCGGTCCTGGTACAGCCCGCGCAGCACCACCTCATCAGGATAGAGCCCCAGCGCTTTACCTAGCGTCAGATCGCCGCTTTCCCAGTAGCCGCGGAGGGTGGGCAGGTCGTGCGTCGTCGCCACAGCCATTGATTGCTCCGGGTACAGCGCCGGCGCGCGGAACGTTTTCTCTGCATCACTCTCAAAATAGAGCACCTTATAAGAATAGACGCCGCTGTTGCGTAACTTGCTGACAATCTCCACCGGTACCGTGCCCAGGTCTTCGCCGATCACCATGCAGCGATGACGCTGGCTTTCCAGCGCCAGAAGCGACAGCAGATCGTCGACGGGATACTGAACGTAAGCGCCATGGTCGGCGGTTTCACCATAGGGGATCCACCACAAACGCAGCACCGACATCACGTGATCGATGCGCAGCGCGCCGCAGTTCTGCATATTGGCGCGCAGCAGGTCGATAAACGGCTCATAGGCGCGAGCGGCAATAATATGCGGATCCATCGGCGGCAGGCCCCAGTTCTGGCCCAGCGGGCCCAGAATATCCGGCGGCGCGCCCACGGACGCTTTCAGGCAGTACAGCTCACGGTCGCACCAGGTCTCCGACCCGCCTTCGGCGACGCCCACCGCCAGATCGCGGTAGAGGCCAATCGGCATCCCGTCGCGCTGGCTGGTTTCCCAGCAGGCGGCAAACTGGCTCCAGGCCAGCCACTGCAGCCAGAGATAGAAACTGACGTCGTCCTCATGCTCAATGCAGAAGGCTTTCACCTCCGGGCTGTCGATATCCTGAAAGGCCTTCGGCCAGGCCGGCCAGCCCCAGCGCAGCGGGTCCTGTTGTACCTGCCAGGCGTGAAGCGCATCGAAAGCGGCCTGCCAGTAGAGGCTTTCCCCTTCGCGCAGAACAAACTCGCGGAACGCCGTCATCTGCTCATCTTCACGGCGAGAGAATCGTTTCCACGCCATACGCAGCGCGGTCATTTTCAGCGTGGTGACCGCGGTATAGTCGACATCATCCGTTTGCCGCGCCGCCTGCAAGGCCTGCTGGGTCGCTGCGGACTGCCACCACGCCTGCGCCTCTTCGCTACGCTGGAAATCTTCAACCGCATTAACGTCGATGTAGATGACGTTCAGCCAGCGACGTGAAGACGGGCTATACGGACTGGCGCTCTCCGGGTTCGCCGGATAGAGAGCATGTATCGGGTTAAGGCCAATAAACGACCCGCCGCGGCGGGCGATTTCCGGCAACATGGCCCGCAGATCGCCAAAATCGCCGATCCCCCAGTTTTTCTCCGAGCGCAGGGTATAAAGCTGCACGCAGGTGCCCCACAGCTTTTTCCCCTCTTTCAGCGGCTGCGGTTCATAGCAGCGCGCCGGCGCGACAATGGTCCGGCAGTGCCAACGCTCTCCCTCCTGGGTGAGCGTCAGGGAGTGGTACCCCTCCGGCAGTTTAGCCGGCAGCGGCAGCGTCTCGCCGCCGCGGGTTTTCCCTTGATACTGCTTACCGTCCTCAGTGGTCAGGATCCACTGATACTCACCGCGTCCTGCCACCGGCAGCGACATTTTTTTGCCGTGGGTGAAAATTTTCACGTTCGGCAGCGGGTTAACCGCCACTTTCGTGGCGGCGGTAGAGCGATGCATCGCATCCAGCAGGCGCTGTTTGGTGACAGCCGCGATAGACTGCGGCTTACCGTGCGCATTGATATAGCTGGGGCTGATGCCCGCCGCCAGCGCGGCATTATCGAGGCGTTTACTCTCCATAGGCCTTCCTTTAGCGTTTCGCCTGCCAGATACGTTGCTGATAATCGCGGATCGAGCGGTCGGAGCTGAACATGCCGCAGCGCGCGGTGTTGAGGATAGCCGCGCGGGTCCAGGCCTCCTGGTCGCGATACAGCTCATCTACCCGTTTTTGCGCCGCTACGTAGGCTTCGAAATCGGCCAGCACCAGGTACGGATCGCCGCCCTGCAGCAGGCTGTGCAGCATCTGATCGAAGGCATGCTTGTCGCCGTTGCTATAGGTGCCGTTCTCCAGCTCCTTAAGCACCGCATCGAGCAGCTTGTCTTTTTTACGCCATTTCAGCGGATCGTAGCCTTTCGCTTTCAGGGCTTTCACCTCTTCAACCGTGTGGCCGAAGATAAAGATGTTTTCCTCGCCCACCTGCTCAGCGATTTCCACGTTAGCGCCATCCAGCGTCCCGACGGTCAGCGCGCCGTTCAGCGCCAGCTTCATGTTGCCGGTGCCAGAGGCTTCTTTACCCGCGGTGGAGATCTGCTCGGAGATATCCGCCGCCGGGATCAGTTTTTCCGCTGCCGATACACAATAGTCCGGCAGGAAGACCACCTTCAGCTTATCGCCGACTTTCGGGTCATTGTTGATCGCTTCCGCTACCTTATTGATGGCAAAAATAATGTTTTTCGCCAGATAGTAGCCCGGCGCCGCTTTCGCGCCGAACAGGAAGACGCGCGGCACGCGGTCCGCCTGCGGGTTTTCGCGGATCTCTTTGTACAGCGCAAGAATATGCAGCAGGTTAAGGTGCTGACGCTTGTACTCGTGCAGGCGTTTGATCTGAATATCGAAAATCGCCTGCGGGTTGATCTCAATCCCGGTACGCTGCTTCACAAACTCGGCCAGATGAACTTTGTTGGCCTGCTTGATATCGCGATAGGTCTGACGGAATGCCGCATCGTCAGCGTATTTTTCCAGATTGATCAGCTGGTCGAGGTCATTGGCCCACTCTTTTTTCAGCGTCTCATCCAGCAGCGAGGCCAGCGCCGGGTTGCACTGCTTGATCCAGCGGCGCGGCGTGATGCCGTTGGTCACGTTATGGAATTTGTTCGGCCACAGCTGGTTATATTCCGGGAACAAATCTTTTACCACCAGGTCCGAGTGCAACGCCGCCACGCCGTTGACAGCAAAGCCGCCCACCACGCACATGTTGGCCATCCGAACCTGCTTGTCATGCACCACCGCCAGCTTCGCCCAGACCTGCTTATCGCCCGGCCAGGTTTTGTCCACCAGCTGTTTAAAGCGGTCGTTGATTTCTTTAATGATCTGCATATGGCGCGGCAGCAGCGCTTTCACCAGCTTCTCATCCCAGCACTCCAGCGCTTCCGGCATCAGGGTGTGGTTGGTGTAAGCAAAGGTTTTACTGGTGATCGCCCAGGCGTCGTCCCAGCTCAGCTGGTGCTCGTCGATCAGCACGCGCAGCAGCTCCGGAATGGCGATGGTCGGGTGCGTATCGTTCAGCTGGATCACTTCGTAATCCGCCAGCTCGGCCAGCTTGCGGCCTGCCAGATGATGACGACGCAGGATATCGGCCACTGAGCAGGCGCACTGGAAGTACTGCTGCATCAGGCGCAGTTTTTTACCGGCCTGATGGTTGTCGTTCGGGTACAGCACCTTGGTCAGTTTTTCCGCGTCGATGCCCTGCTGCTCGGCGCGCAGGAAATCGCCATCGTTGAATTTGGTCAGGTTGAACGGATGAGCGTGTTTGGCCTGCCACAGACGCAGTGGCTGGGCGACGTTGTTGCGATAGCCAAGCACCGGCAGGTCCCAGGCTTCGCCGGTAATGACGAACGCCGGCTGCCATTCGCCGTTTTTGCTGACTTTCCCGCCGATGCCGACCTGGACATCCAGCGCCTCGTTATGGCGGAACCACGGGTAGCTGTTACGCCCCCAGTCGTCCGGGGCTTCCATCTGCTGGCCATCGTCAAAGGACTGGCGGAACAGACCATACTGATAGTTGAGGCCGTAACCGGTCGCCGACTGCCCCACCGTCGCCATGGAGTCGAGGAAGCAGGCTGCCAGACGTCCCAGGCCGCCGTTACCCAGCGCCGGGTCTGTCTCTTCTTCCAGCAGATCGGTGAGGTTGACGTCGTAGCCTTTCAGCGCGTCGCTGACGCCCTCGTACCAGCCCAGGTTGAGCAGGTTGTTGCCGGTCAGGCGACCAATCAGAAACTCCATCGAGATGTAGTTAACGTGACGCTGTCCTTGCGCCGGTTTCGCTACCGGCTGCGCCGCCAGAAGTTCCGCCAGCGCTCCGCTGACCGCGCGCCACCATTGACGCTGTGTCATCTCGGAAGCGGACTGTAAACCAAAATGCTGCCACTGACGCGTCAGTGCAGCCTGAAACTGAGCTTTGTTAAATGAAGTCTGTGACATAATGAGATCCGGGTCCTTTACTAAAACGATGGCGCTAGTGTGCCGACCTCCCGATTCATCGTCCTCATCCCGACGGGGATTAGACAGGGAGGAGTGGCGGGGATGAGCGAAAAGTGTGATCCTGGACACTATAGTGTGGGTGAGAAGGCAAAAATATGCTGTAAAAATCACCGCGATATGACAATCGAGAGGTTACGTCCGCAGGGAAAAAATTTGTTACAGGCCAATACGCGCTAAAAATCTTTCCGCCTCTCGCCAGGTTATTAAAAAAATAAATAGAGAGCTCTCGAGAAATAAGCACATTTCATCACATTGATCCGCAAAAAAGATTACTTCTAAGAAATCACTGACAATAATTTAATAAAAACAAACAACTACTCTTCACATAAAATAAATCTCTCCCCGCTCCGCCAGCCGCCACCTAAAAACCGCTGGCGGCGAGTTCTGCCTGCGATTTTTCCCCATTCTCAACCAATGTCAAAATTTGTGACATAGAGCAAATTCAAGAGCATAAAGTTCGGACATAACTTGCAATAAATTTCATAATCACCGACCTTATTAGATATTAATTACGAAGCGCAAAAAAAATCGCAACCTCTCTCTTGCACAGCGAAATGTAGAACTATGTTGATTCCGTCCAAATTAAGTCGTCCGGTCCGCCTTGAACACACTGTGGTTCGTGAGCGTTTACTGGCGAAACTTTCCGGCGCGAACAATTATCGTCTCGTGCTGATCACCAGCCCTGCCGGGTACGGTAAAACAACGCTCATTTCTCAGTGGGCCGCGGGTAAAAACGATCTGGGGTGGTTTTCGCTGGACGAAGGCGACAATCAGCAGGAGCGTTTTGCCAGCTATCTGATCGCGGCGATCCAGCAGGCCACCGGCAACCACTGCGCGGCCAGTGAAGCGATGGTGCAAAAGCGCCAGTACGCCAGCCTCTCCTCTCTTTTTGCGCAGCTGTTTATTGAACTTGCCGACTGGCAGCGCCCGTTGTATCTCGTCATTGACGATTACCATCTGATCAATAATCCGGTGATCCATGACGCGATGCGCTTTTTCCTGCGCCATCAGCCGGAGAATATGACCCTGGTGGTGCTGTCGCGTAACCTGCCGCAGCTGGGCATTGCCAACCTGCGCGTCCGCGATCAGCTTCTGGAGATTGGCAGCCAGCAGCTGGCCTTTACCCACCAGGAAGCGAAACAATTTTTCGACTGCCGTCTGACGTCGCCAATCGAAGCCGACGACAGCAGCCGGCTGTGCGACGATGTCGCCGGGTGGGCCACCGCGCTGCAGCTCATCGCCCTCTCCGCCCGCCAGAATAACTCTTCCGCCCAACACTCCGCCCGCCGCCTCGCCGGGATTAACGCCAGCCATCTGTCGGATTATCTGGTGGATGAAGTACTGGATAACGTCGACGCCCGCACGCGTAACTTTTTGCTGAAGAGTTCTCTGCTACGCTCGATGAACGACGCGTTAATCGTGCGCGTCACCGGCGAAGAGAATGGCCAGATGCAGCTGGAGGAGATCGAACGCCAGGGGCTATTCCTGCAGCGGATGGATGATTCCGGTGAATGGTTCCGCTATCACCCGCTGTTTGGCAGCTTCCTGCGCCAGCGTTGTCAGTGGGAGCTGGCGGTTGAACTGCCGGAGATCCACCGCGCTGCGGCGGAAAGCTGGATGGCGCAAGGGTTCCCCAGCGAGGCCATTCATCATGCGCTTGCCGCTGGCGATGCCAAAATGCTGCGCGATATCTTACTCAACCACGCCTGGGGCATGTTTAACCATAGCGAACTAGGGCTGCTGGAGCAGTCGCTGTCGGCGCTGCCCTGGTCAAATCTGCTGGAAAATCCGCGCCTGATCCTGCTGCAGGCCTGGCTGATGCAGAGCCAGCATCGTTACAGCGAAGTCAACACCCTGCTGGCGCGCGCCGAGCAGGAGATGAGTGTGGAAATGGACACCGCGATGCATGGCGATTTCAACGCGCTGCGCGCACAGGTAGCGATTAACGACGGCGACCAGGACGAAGCGGAACGTCTGTCGATGGTGGCCCTGGAAGAGCTGCCGCTGGCCAACTATTACAGCCGCATCGTCGCCACCTCGGTGCATGGCGAAGTCCTCCATTGCAAGGGGAAACTGACCAAATCCCTCGCCGTGATGCAGCAGACCGAACAGATGGCCCGCCGTCACGACGTGTGGCATTACGCGCTGTGGAGCATTATTCAGCAAAGTGAAATTCTCTTTGCCCAGGGCTTCCTGCAGGCTGCCTGGGAGAGCCAGGAGAAAGCCTTCCAGCTGGTGCGTGAACAGCACCTTGAGCAGTTGCCGATGCATGAGTTCCTGCTGCGCATCCGTTCTCAGCTGCTGTGGGCATGGGCGCGCCTCGACGAAGCTGAAGCCTGCGCCCGCCAGGGAATGGACGTTCTCTCAACTTATCAGCCGCAGCAGCAGCTGCAGTGTCTGGCGCTGATGGTCCAGTGCTCGCTGGCGCGCGGCGATCTCGATAATGCCCGTAGCCACCTGAACCGGCTGGAAAACCTGCTCGGTAACGGTCACTATCACAGCGACTGGGTCTCCAACGCCGATAAGGTGCGGGTGATCTACTGGCAGATGACCGGCGATAAAACCGCGGCGGCCAACTGGCTGCGCCAGACGCCGAAGCCGGAATTCGCCAACAACCACTTCCTGCAGAGCCAGTGGCGCAACATTGCCCGGGCGCAGATCCTGCTGGGCGATTTCGAACCGGCGGAAATGGTGCTGGAAGAGCTGAACGAAAATGCGCGTTCGCTGCGTTTGATGAGCGATCTCAACCGCAACCTGCTGCTGCTCAATCAACTGTACTGGCAGGCGGGACGCAAGAGCGAAGCGCAGAAAGCCTTGCTCGAAGCCCTGACGCTCGCCAACCGCACCGGCTTTATCAACCACTTTGTGATTGAAGGCGAGGCGATGGCTCAGCAGCTGCGCCAGCTGATCCAGCTGAACACTCTGCCGGAGCTGGAGCAACACCGCGCCCAGCGTATTCTGCGCGACATCAACCAGCATCATCGCCACAAATTCGCCCACTTTGACGAAGGGTTCGTCGAGCGGCTGCTGAATCACCCGGAGGTGCCGGAGCTTATCCGCACCAGCCCGCTGACCCAGCGCGAATGGCAGGTGCTTGGCTTAATCTATTCCGGTTACAGCAACGAGCAGATTGCCGGCGAGCTTGACGTGGCGGCCACCACCATCAAGACCCACATTCGCAACCTGTATCAGAAACTGGGCGTCGCCCACCGGCAGGACGCGGTGCAGCATGCTCAGCAGTTACTCAAGATGATGGGATACGGCGTCTGACGACGCCGTTGCCGTTTAGCACAGCTCCAGCTGGAGGTTGTTATCGGTGATGACCTTCAGCACGCCCGCCGGCGGCAGCACGTCGGTATAGACCGCATCGACCATACTGATACTACCCATATTGACCATCGCATTGCGGCCAAACTTGGTATGATCCACCACCAGCATCACGTGGCGTGAATTCTCAATGATCGCGCGCTTGGTGCGCACTTCATGATAATCAAACTCCAGCAGCGAGCCATCGCTGTCGACGCCGCTGATGCCAAGAATGCCGAAGTCGAGACGGAACTGCGAGATAAAATCCAGGGTCGCTTCCCCAATGATCCCGCCGTCGCGACTACGCAGTTCACCACCGGCGAGAATAATGCGGAAGTCCTCTTTCACCATCAGCGTGTTGGCCACGTTCAGGTTATTGGTGACAATGCGCAAATCGTGGTGATCGAGCAGGGCGTGCGCCACCGCTTCCGGCGTGGTGCCGATATCAATAAACAGCGTCGCCCCGTCGGGGATCTCGCTGGCTACCCGCCGGGCGATACGCTCTTTTTCCGCCGTCTGGGTCGCTTTGCGATCGTGCCAGGAGGTGTTCACCGAGCTGGAGGGCAGCGCCGCGCCGCCGTGATGACGGAGGATCATTTTCTGTTCGGCTAAATCATTCAGGTCGCGGCGGATGGTCTGCGGGCTGACCGCGAACTGCTCAACCAGCTCTTCCGTGCTGACGTAACCCTGTTTTTTTACCAGCTCGATAATCGCGTCATGACGTTGTGTTTGTTTCATGAAATATCCCTGGAAAAATGTCGCCTACCCGACCCCTGTCGGTAAGTCTTTATGCGCGTTTTCGCCCATGCAAGGTATCAACAAACGCCATCGCCAGGCCGGTCGCCAGACCAGCCACATGCGCGCCGTTAGCGATCGCCATGCCGAAAACGTCAAACCAGCCAGCAATTAACCACACTAAAGAAAAGAGTATCAACCCGCGCTGCAGATAAATACCGCTCTGCGGATCGCGCTCGCCCCGCAGCCAGACGTAGCCCATCAGCGCATAGACCACGCCCGATAAGCCGCCAAACCACGGGCCGCTAAACTGATGCTGCACGAAGCCGCTCAACAGGGCGCTGATAACGGTGATCACCACCAGTTTGCCGCTGCCGATGCGTTTTTCCACCGCGCCGCCGAGATACCACCACCATAGCAGGTTGAAGAGAATATGCATCAGCGAGAAATGCATGAAAGCATGGCTGAAATAGCGCCAGGCTTCGAACTGCAGCGAAGGATCGTAGGGCCAGGCCAGCCAAATCATCACCGGCTGATCGCCCAACAGATTTTGCAGGATAAACACCGCGATGCAGATGAGCAGAATCGCCCAGGTGAACGGGCCGGCGTTATGCCGCAGCGTGGCAAAGAAAGGAAAGCGCTGATAGCGCAACCCGCTATTGGTCTGTCCGGACTGCCAGCTCGCCGCCAGATAACGCGGGTCCGCCGGGTTCTCAAGGAAGCGGGCCAGCTCAGCCCTGACACGCCCGGCCTGACTCTCATCAGCCAGCCAGACGTCGCTCTGGGCGTGCTGCTGAATGGTCAGGATAATCCCCTGCGTCGCCATATAATCGACAAACGCCTGGGCCACCCGTGGATTGGCAAAAGAGGTAATCATTAACATGCAGCGAATCGCTTATTCCACACAAAGGGGGATAGTATACCTGCCAGCCGTTAAAACGTCCCGTGCGCCACTTCCGCCGGGAAATGGCGATGCCAGGCGTCGAACCCGCCATCAACGCTGTAGACCTTATCAAACCCCTGCTGCAGCAGATACTGCGCGGCGCCCTTGCTGCTGTTGCCGTGATAGCACATCACCATCACCGCCGTGTCAAAGTCGTGGTCACGCATAAACGCGCCCAGCGTATCGTTGGTCAGATGAAACGCGCCCGGCGTATGGCCCATCGCATAGCTTTGCGGATCGCGGATATCCACCAGCACCGCCGTCTGCTGATGCAGCTTCTGGTGCGCTTCTTCAACGTTGATACATTCAAACTGTTCCATGATTCTCTTCTCTTTCTCGTCATGACGGGCGATCGCCGGCCCAATTTTACCCTGTAGTGTACCGTCAGGCGGTAAAGAAACGCCAATATGTTACACCCATCACTCCAAAATGTTTTTTTGATGTTACCAAAAGCGCGTTTGTTTGCTATAGTGAGCGATATCGAGCATTTGTGAGCTTAAACGAAAGTGTGAGAGGGTAAGAACGTGGAAACCAAAGATCTGATTGTGATAGGCGGAGGCATCAACGGTGCCGGTATCGCGGCAGATGCCGCCGGGCGGGGTTTATCCGTACTGATGCTGGAAGCGCGCGATCTCGCCTGCGCTACCTCCAGCGCCAGTTCCAAACTTATCCACGGCGGGCTACGCTACCTCGAACACTATGAGTTCCGCCTGGTCAGCGAAGCGCTGGCCGAGCGTGAAGTGCTGTTAAAAATGGCTCCGCATATCGCCTTCCCGATGCGCTTTCGTCTCCCGCATCGTCCGCATCTGCGTCCGGCATGGATGATCCGTATCGGCTTGTTTATGTACGATCATCTGGGCAAACGCACCAGCCTGCCGGGCTCCACCGGCTTGCGTTTTGGCGCAGAATCGGTACTTAAGCCGGAAATTGTGCGCGGTTTCGAATATTCCGACTGCTGGGTCGACGATGCCCGCCTGGTGCTGGCCAACGCGCAGATGGTTGTCCGCAAAGGCGGCGAAGTGCGGACCCGCACTCGCGCCATCTCGGCAAAACGAGAGAATGGCCTGTGGGTGGTGGAAGCGGAAGATATCGATAGCGGCGAGAAGTTTACCTGGAAGGCGCGCGGTCTGGTCAATGCCACCGGTCCATGGGTCAAACAGTTCTTCGACGAAGGGATGCATCTGCGCTCGCCTTACGGTATCCGCCTGATCAAGGGCAGCCACATCGTGGTGCCGCGAGTGCATACTCAGAAGCAGGCCTATATTCTGCAAAACGAAGATAAACGTATTGTGTTTGTTATCCCGTGGATGGATGAGTTCTCCATCATCGGCACGACGGACGTCGAGTATAAGGGCGATCCGAAAGCGGTAGCCATTGATGATAAAGAGATTAATTACCTGCTGAACGTCTATAACGCGCACTTTAAAAAGACTCTCAGCCGGGACGATATCGTCTGGACCTACTCCGGCGTCCGTCCGCTGTGTGATGACGAGTCGGATTCGCCGCAGGCGATCACCCGCGACTACACGCTGGATATTCACGATGAGAACGGCCAGGCGCCGCTGCTCTCCGTCTTCGGCGGGAAGCTGACCACCTATCGCAAGCTGGCCGAGCATGCGCTGGAAAAACTGACTCCCTATTACAAAGGAATCGGCCCGGCATGGACCAAAACCGCGGTGCTCCCCGGCGGCGATATCGGCGGCGGCCGCGACGACTATGCAGCAAAACTACGCCGTCGCTTCCCGTTCATCAGCGAATCACTGGCCCGCCATTATGCCCGCACCTACGGGAGCAATAGCGAGTGGATCCTGAAGGAAGCCAGCGCCCTGAGCGATCTGGGGGAAGATTTCGGCCATGAGTTTTATGAAGCCGAGCTGAAGTATCTGGTTGAGCACGAATGGGTGCGCAGCCTGGATGACGCCATCTGGCGTCGTACCAAACAGGGCATGTGGCTGAATGGCGAGCAGCAAGCGCGCATCAGCGAATGGCTGGCGCAGCATGCGGGAAAGTCTGAACTGTCGTTAGCGTCCTGACATCGCGCGGCGCCAGGAGAGAAATACCCGGGCTATGGCTTGCGCTTGGCCCGGATACCTGTTCACAAATTAAACGAGACTTTTTTTCCAGTCGGCAACGTGACATTTATACTGAGTTCTCCCCCCAATGCCGCAATGTAGCGTTTTAGGGTCGAAAGCCGCGGATCGTTATCAGCCTGTTCCATTTTAGCGATCGTTGGCTGCTTTACCCCCATAGCCGCAGCCATCTCTGTTTGCGACATTTGCAACTCTTCTCGAAGCAAGTTTAAAGCGACAGACTGGCGTATCTCTGCCGCTTTCGCTGCAATACGCTGCTGGCTTTCAGGACTCTGTTTCGCCATGAGTTCTTTTAGCGTGGCCATTATCGCTCCTTAGTCAGGTGTTGGCTGAATTCTCTGTCAGCCAGAGTAATCGTCTCTTTGTAAAAACGTTTCTCATTCATGCCATCCTTATTGCCCGCACATAAAACGATAGCTTTCCGCAGAGGATCAAAAGCAAAAAAGGCGCGGATGGGGAGCCCATGATGCTGAACCCGGAGTTCTTTCATATTCTGAAACGTTGAATCTTTCACCGTATCAACATACGGGCGCCCAAGCTGCGGACCAAACTCAGACAAGATGAGCATCGTGGCCAACATATCCTCTTTTAAAGCTCTACTTTGTAATTCGAACCAGGCATCAAACGTATCCGTCGTTTCTACATCCCACATAGGCGATCCCTCATAGCCTAAAGGCTATCATCCATATTATAGCCATTAGGCTATGAACGTAAACTTATTGAGCATTTATCGTACTGCTGGCGAATTCACGTCAATAGTATATTCCCGCAATAGCCTGAATCCTCCCCGGCACTTTTCCGAATAAAACGTTCTCCGCACAGACAGAAACGGGGCCAAATGGCCCCGTTGAGTTGCATTGACTGGCTTACAGCCTTACCGGATCGATATGCCAGATATATTTCGCGTACTCCTGGATCGTCCGGTCAGAGGAGAAGTAGCCCATGTTGGCAATATTCAGCATCGCTTTATAGGCCCACTCTTCCGGATGTTGATACAGCTCGTCGACGCGATCCTGACAGTCCACATAGCTGCGATAGTCCGCCAGCACCTGGTAGTGGTCGCCAAAGTTAATCAGCGAATCCAGCAGGTCGCGGTAGCGCCCCGGTTCCGCCGGGCTGAACACGCCGGTACCGATCTGCGTCAGCGCCTGGTGAAGCTCTTCATCCTGCTCGTAGTATTCGCGTGGTTTATAGCCGCTGCGACGTAGCTCCTCCACCTCTTCCGCGGTGTTGCCGAAGATAAAGATATTCTCTTCGCCCACGTGCTCCTGCATCTCCACGTTCGCCCCGTCGAGGGTGCCGATAGTCAGCGCTCCGTTAAGGGCAAACTTCATATTGCTGGTGCCGGAAGCTTCAGTGCCTGCGAGGGAGATCTGTTCCGACAGGTCTGCCGCCGGAATAATCAGCTGCGCCAGGCTGACGCTGTAGTTGGGGATAAAGACCACCTTCAGCTTGTCGCCAATCTGCGGATCGTTATTGATCACCGCGGCCACATCGTTGATCAGGTGAATAATATGCTTGGCCATGTAGTAAGCCGAGGCCGCCTTACCGGCGAAAATGTTCACTCGCGGCACCCACTCCGCCTGCGGATCGGCTTTGATCCGGTTATAGCGGGTAATGACGTGCAGCACATTCATCAGCTGGCGTTTGTACTCATGGATGCGTTTGATCTGCACATCAAACAACGCCTTCGGATTCACCACCACATTAAGCTGCTGCGCAATATAGCTGGCCAGTCGCTGTTTGTTTTCCAGTTTAGCCTGACGCACCGCCTGATTGACCGTCGGATAGTCGATATGCTGCTTCAGCTCGTCAAGCTGGCTCAGATCGGTCCGCCAGGTGCGGCCGATATGCTCATCCAACACTTTCGACAACGGCGGGTTGGCCAGCGCCAGCCAGCGGCGCGGCGTGACGCCGTTGGTGACGTTGGTAAAGCGCATCGGGAAGATTTTAGCGAATTCGGCAAACAGCGACTCCACCATCAGCCGCGAATGCAGCTCCGACACGCCGTTGACCTTGTGGCTGACCACCACCGCCAGCCAGGCCATCCGCACGCGACGGCCGTTGGACTCGTCGATAATCGAGGTTCGGCTGAGCAGCGCGGTATCATTGGGATACTGCTCCTGCAGGGTCTTGAGGAAGTAATCGTTAATCTCGAAGATAATCTGCAGATGGCGCGGCAGAATTTTGCCCAGCATATCCACCGGCCAGGTCTCAAGCGCCTCGCTCATCAGCGTATGGTTGGTATAGGAGAAGACCTGACAGGTCACCTCGAACGCCTCGTCCCAGCTGAATTTATGTTCGTCGATAAGCAGGCGCATCAGCTCCGGTATTGACAGCACCGGGTGGGTGTCATTGAGGTGAATGGCAATCTTGTCCGCCAGGTTGTCAAAGGTCTTATGCAACATGTAATGGCGGCTCAAAATATCCTGTACCGTCGCCGACACGAGGAAATACTCCTGGCGCAGACGCAGCTCGCGTCCGGAGTAGGTCGAGTCATCCGGATAGAGCACGCGGGAGACGTTTTCGGAGTGGTTTTTATCCTCTACCGCAGCGAAGTAGTCGCCCTGGTTGAATTTACCGAGGTTAATTTCGCTACTGGCCTGCGCGCTCCACAGACGCAGCGTGTTGGTGGCGTCGGTGTCAAAGCCGGGGATGATCTGATCGTAGGCTTCCGCAATAATCTCTTCCGTCTCAATCCAGCGGGTTTTCTTCCCTTCCTGCTGAATGCGGCCGCCGAAACGCACTTTATAGCGGGTGTTGTGGCGCTCAAACTCCCACGGGTTACCGTACTCCAGCCAGTAGTCAGGGGACTCTTTTTGTCGGCCATCGACGATATTCTGTTTAAACATCCCGTAGTCGTAGCGGATCCCGTAACCGCGTCCCGGCAGGCCCAGCGCCGCCAGGGAATCCAGGAAGCAGGCCGCCAGACGGCCCAGACCGCCGTTGCCAAGACCAGGGTCATTCTCTTCATCGATCAGCTCTTCCAGATCGAGCCCCATCTCCGCCAGTGCGCTGCTCACATCGTCATAAATGCCTAGCGACAGCAGCGCGTTAGAGAGGGTACGGCCAATCAGGAACTCCATCGACAGATAGTAAACCTGGCGCACTTCCTGCGAAAGCTGCGCGCGGTTGGAGCGCAGCCAGCGCTCCACCATGCGATCGCGAACGGCAAACAGCGTGGCGTTAAGCCATTCATGCTTGTTGGCGATGGCCGGATCTTTACCGATGATAAACATCAGCTTATAGGCAATAGAGTGCTTTAACGCCTCAACGCTCAGCGTCGGTGATGCATAGCTAAAGGGTACATTCATAACAATGACTCCAGTGGTTACATCAAGCGTTGATAAAGTTCGCGATAGGAGTTCGCGGCAACCTGCCAGCTAAAATCCATATTCATCGCCTGACGCTGCACATAGCGCCAGAGCGACGGGCGCGACCAGAGAACAAAGGCGCGACGGATAGCGCGCAGCAATGACAGCGCATTGCTGTCCTCAAAGACAAACCCTGTCGCCAGACCATCGGCAAGGTTCTCCAGCGAACTGTCAGAGACCGTGTCCGCCAGCCCCCCGGTGCGGCGCACCAGCGGCAGCGTGCCGTACTTCAGACCATACAGCTGAGTTAAGCCGCACGGTTCAAAGCGGCTCGGCACCAGAATGACGTCGGCGCCGCCCATAATGCGATGGGAGAAGGCCTCATGGTAGCCAATCTGCACCCCCACTTTGCCCGGATGTTCGGCGGCGGCGGCGAGGAAACCTTCCTGCAGCACCGGATCGCCGGCGCCCAGCAGCGCCAGCTGGCCGCCCTGCTCAAGCAGACCCGGCAGCGCTTCGAGCACCAGATCCAGCCCTTTCTGGCTGGTCAGGCGGCTGACCACGGCAAACAGCGGCGCTTTGTCATCGACCTTCAGGCCCATCGCAATCTGCAGCTGACGCTTGTTCTCCGCCTTCTCCTCCAGCGTGTCGCGATCGTAGCGCATCGGCAGCAGCAGATCGTTTTGCGGACTCCAGATACCGTCGTCAACGCCGTTGAGGATCCCCGACAGCCGTCCTTCATGATGGCGCTGGCGCAGCAGCCCTTCCATGCCGTAGGCGTATTGCGGTTCGGTGATCTCGCGCGCGTAGGTCGGGCTTACCGCCGTAATATGGTCGGCGTAGTAAAGACCGGCCTTCAGAAACGAGATCTGACCGTTAAACTCGAGGCCATGCATGTTGTAAAACGACCACGGCAGCTCGATATCATTCATATGCCAGGAGTAAAACATCCCCTGGTAGGCCAGGTTGTGCACGGTAAAGACCGATTTAGCCGGGCGTCCGCGCGCCGCCAGGTAGGCCGGCGTCAGGCCGGCGTGCCAGTCATGGGCATGCACCACATCCGGGCGCCAGAATGGATCCAGTCCGCTGGCCATTTCGCTTCCCACCCAGCCCAGCAGCGCAAAGCGCAGGACGTTGTCGGTATAAGCGTGCTGGTTGGTATCGTGGTATGGGCTCCCCGGCCGGTCATAGAGATGCGGGGCGTCTATCAGGTAGATCCCCACGCCGTTAAAGTGGCCGTACAGCAGCGTGATCCGCCCGGCGAAGGTATCGCGGCGGGTTACCACCTGGGCATCCACCACGCCGCGGCGGATATCGGGAAACGCCGGCAACAGCACGCGGGTGTCGATACCCTCCGCAATTTGCGCCGCCGGCAGTGCGCCGATGACGTCCGCCAGACCGCCCGTCTTTAACAGCGGGAACATCTCAGAACATACATGTAAGACCTGCATTAGCGCTCCTGTTTGTGCCCCAATTTCCGCAGCATGTCGCGGGTCACCAGCACGATACCTTCCTCTGAGCGATAGAAGCGGCGTGCATCCTCTTCCGCGTTCTCACCAATCACCATACCTTCCGGGATGACGCAGGCGCGGTCAATCACGCAGCGACGCAGGCGGCATGAGCGCCCCACCCAGACATCTGGCAACAAGACTGCCGAATCAATGTTACAGAATGAGTTCACCCGCACGCGCGGGAACAGCACCGACTGCACCACCACCGACCCGGAGATAATGCAGCCGCCGGAAACCAGCGAGTTCAGGGTCATGCCGTGGCTACCGGAGCGGTCCTGGACGAACTTCGCCGGCGGCAGCGATTCCATATGGGTGCGGATCGGCCAGTTCTGGTCGTACATATCCAGCTCCGGCGTGACTGACGCCAGATCGAGGTTGGCCTTCCAGTAGGCCTCCAGCGTTCCCACATCGCGCCAGTACGGCTCAGCGTTCGGGTCAGACTGCACGCAGGAGAGCGGGAAAGGATGTGCATAAGCCATGCCAGCTTCGGTGATCTTCGGAATGATATCTTTGCCGAAATCATGGCTGGAGTTTTCGTTGCGATCGTCTTCTTCCAGCAGCTCATAAAGATAGGCGGCGTCAAAGATATAAATGCCCATACTGGCCAGTGATTTGGTCGGGTCGGTTGGCATCGCCGGCGGGTTAGCGGGTTTCTCGACGAATTCAATGATTTTTTCGTTTTCATCGACCGCCATGACGCCGAAGGCGGATGCCTCTTCAATGGGCACCGGCATGCAGGCCACGGTGCAACGCGCCCCTTTTTCGACATGGTCAATCAGCATGCGCGAGTAATCCTGCTTATAAATATGATCGCCCGCGAGGATCACCACGTACTCCGCTTTGTAGCGGCGGATGATGTCCAGGTTCTGCGTCACTGCGTCCGCCGTGCCGCGATACCAGTTTTCGCCGTGCACGCGCTGCTGGGCTGGCAGCAGATCGACAAACTCATTCATCTCTTCGCTGAAGAACGACCAGCCGCGCTGGATATGCTGCACCAGCGTGTGCGACTGATACTGGGTGATGACGCCGATACGGCGGATCCCTGAGTTAATGCAGTTAGATAATGCGAAATCGATAATACGGAACTTGCCGCCGAAGTGAACGGCAGGTTTCGCACGCTTAATGGTGAGATCCTTGAGCCGGGTGCCACGCCCGCCCGCGAGGATCAACGCCACGGATTTGATGGGTAATTGACGCGCCAGCATCAGCGGATCGTTTTTTTCAAGCCTAACCATGATTAACTCCTTTTTACACCCCAGCTTTCCTTCTCATCCCGCCGCGCCGCCGCCACGAGTTCAACCGGAAGCTTCAGGGATTACGACCTTTGAAATACGCACACTCCGTGCGCGGGCCCATGCCAGACAGCCATGATGACCGGATTATCCTCTCCGGCGAAGGGAGGAACGGCGCGCCATTCCCCCTCAGGTAAAACCATATCGACCACCTCTGCGGTGGCGTTCAGCGTGAGCAGCCAGCGATCAGACAACTGGATCTGCATACACGCTGCGCCCTGCTGCCACTCCCCGGCAGTCAGCGGCTGGGCGTTGCGATTAAGCCAGCGGACATTGCCATCGCCCTCCTGCCACCAGCGGTTGCGGGTGAGCGCTGGAATGCGACGGCGCAGGTGGATCAGCGCCGCGGTAAACGCGGTTAATCCCGGGTTCGCCTGACGCCAGTCCAGCCAGGTCAACGCGTTATCCTGGCAGTAGGCATTATTGTTGCCGTGCTGGCTGTGGCCCTGCTCATCGCCCGCCAGCAGCATTGGCGTCCCCTGAGCCAGCAGCAGCGTCGTCAATAGCGCATGCACGCTGGCACGCCGCCGTTCAATCACCGCAAGATTGGCGTCTAATCCCTCTATACCATGATTGTTGCTGTAGTTATTGTTAGTCCCATCGCGATTCTCCTCCCCGTTTGCCTCATTGTGTTTCTGATTGAAACAGACGCAGTCGCGGAGCGTGAAGCCATCGTGGGCCGTCACCAGGTTCACCGTCGCCGATGGCCGTTTGCCATCGCGAGCAAAGAGATCGCTGGAGGCCGCGAAGCGTTGCGCAAAGTCACCGAGGGAGACGTTTTGCTGCAGCCAGAAACGACGGGAAATATCGCGAAAATGGTCATTCCATTCGGCGAACAGCGGTGGGAAATTAGCCACCTGATAGCCGCCCGGGCCGATATCCCAGGGTTCCGCAATCAGTTTCACCTGCGACAGCACGCTGTCGCGGCGGATAGCCTCGAACAGAGGCGCATCCTGGCGGAATTCCGGCGTCCGCCCCATCACTGAGGCGAGGTCGAAGCGAAAGCCGTCGACATGGCACTCATCCACCCAGAAGCGCAAACACTGGCGCGCCCATTCCACCACCCCGGGGTGGCTGAGATTGAGCGTATTACCGCAGCCGGTCCAGTTGTGATAATCGCCATCCTCCCTTACCCAATAATAGCTACGGTTGTCGATTCCGCGCAGGGAGACGGTGGGCCCTTCGAGATCAATTTCCGCGCTATGGTTGAGCACGATATCCAGAATCACCTCGATGCCGGCGGCATGAAGCGCCTTAACCGCATCACGAAACTCATCGAGGGCACGCGCGGGATCGCTGGCATAGCGCGGATCCAGCGCGAACCATGCCAGCGGGTTGTAGCCCCAGTAGTTGCTCAAGCCCATCCGCTGCAGTCGCGGCTCGCTGGCGAACTGCGCTACCGGCAACAGCTCGAGGGCGCTGATGCCCAGCGATTTGAAGTAAGCGATCATCACCGGGTGGCCCAGCGCCTTATAAGTTCCGCGAATGGCTTCCGGCAGCTGCGGGTGCAGCAGGGTGAGTCCTTTCACGTGCGCTTCATAAATCACCGTTTCCCCCCACGGGGTACGCGGCGGCTTATCGCCCCGCCAGTCGTAATGCAGATCCACCACTTGCGATTTTGGCGCGATTGCGGCGCTGTCGCGATGATCCGGCTCCCACATTCCACCATGCAGGCGTTCGTCATCCGGCAGATCGCCCTCGACCCGATACGCGCAGGGATCGAGCAGCAGCTTCGCCGGGTTAAAGCGGTGCCCCTGCGCCGGGTCCCAGGGACCATGCACCCGATAGCCGTAGCGCAGGCCCGGCCCGGCAGCGTCCAGCCAGCCGTGCCAGATGTCGCCGCTGCGCGCCGGGAGATCGACGCGTTGCTCGTTACCCTGCTCGTCGAATACGCACAGCTCCACCCGCTCCGCATGGGCGGAGAAGAGGGCGAAATTCACGCCCTTGCCGTCATAGCTGGCGCCCAACGGCGCAGGTTTGCCTGCCGCAAGTGAGGTCATTGCGCCTCCCGGACCAGCCAGATCGTCGCCAGCGGAGGCAGGGTCAACGATAGCGAATGTTCGCGGCCATGGCTGGCGATCGCGTCGCTCTCCACCACACCGCCGTTACCCTGGTTGCTGCCGTGATAGTGCATGGAGTCGGTATTCAACGCCTCGCGCCAGCGTCCCGGCTGGTTAATGCCGAAGCGGTAGTCATGGCGCGGCACCGGCGTGAAGTTGCTGGCGACGATAATCTCATTCCCGGCCCGGTCGCGGCGCACAAAGACAAACACCGAACGCTCATGGTCGTCGACCACCAGCCATTCGAAACCGTAGGGGTCAAAATCCAGCTCGTGCAGCGCTTTATGGTGACGGTAGGTATGGTTCAGGTCACGCACCAGTCGCTGGACGCCATGGTGCCAGTTGTCGCCGCCCTCCAGCAGATGCCAGTCGAGGCTGCCGTCGTGGTTCCACTCGCGGCCTTGAGCGAACTCATTGCCCATAAACAGCAGTTTTTTACCCGGGAAGGCGAACAGCCAGCCGTAGTAGGCGCGCAGGTTGGCAAACTTCTGCCAGGCATCCCCCGGCATGCGGTCGAGAATCGATTTTTTGCCGTGTACGACCTCGTCATGGGAGAGCGGCAGCACAAAATTCTCGGTGTAGTTATAGAGCATGCCGAAGGTCATTTTGTCGTGATGGTAGCGGCGATGCACCGGATCGAGCTTCATGTAATCCAGGGTGTCGTGCATCCAGCCGAGGTTCCATTTGAACCAGAAGCCCAATCCACCGCCGGCAGGCGGACGGGTGACGCCAGCAAAATCGGTGGACTCTTCCGCCATCGTCACCGCGCCCGGCGTCTGTTCGCCGAGGATGCGGTTGGTGCTGCGCAGAAACTCAATAGCTTCCAGATTTTCCCGGCCGCCGTATTCGTTGGGGATCCACTCACCTGCCTTGCGGCTGTAATCGCGATAGATCATTGAGGCCACCGCATCGACCCGCAGGGCATCAATACCGAAGCGCTCGATCCAGTACAGCGCGTTACCGACGAGGAAGTTGCTGACTTCGCGGCGACCATAGTTGTAGATCAGGGTATTCCAGTCCTGGTGATACCCCTCGCGTGGATCGCTGTGCTCATACAGCGAAGTACCGTCAAACGAGGCAAGGGCAAAATCATCCGCCGGGAAGTGGCCGGGCACCCAGTCAAGAATGACGTTCAGCCCGGCGGCGTGCGCGGCGTTGATAAAGTAACGGAAATCGTCGCGGGTGCCGAAACGGCGGGTCGGCGCATAGAGCCCGGTGGGTTGATAGCCCCAGCTGCCGTCGAACGGGTGCTCGTTAACCGGCAATAGTTCGAGATGGGTGAAGCCCATCCATTTCGCGTAGGGCACCAGCTGGTCGGCCAGCTCGCGGTAGCTCAGCCAGAAATTATTATCGGTATGACGGCGCCAGGAGCCGAGATGCACTTCATAGATAGAGATCGGGGCATCAAACTGGTTCGCCGCTTTGCGGTCCGCCGGCTGTTCCACTTTGGGCGGCAGGTCGCAGATAAGCGAGGCGCTTTCCGGACGCATTTGCGACTCAAAGGCGTAAGGGTCGGCTTTGACCCGCAGATGGCCGTGGGCGTCAATCAGTTCGAATTTATACAGCTGGCCATTATGCGCGCCGGGAACGAACAGCTCCCAGATCCCGGACTCTTTGCGGAATCGCATCGGGTGGCGTCTGCCATCCCAGTAGTTAAACTGCCCGACCACCGACACGCGGCGGGCATTCGGCGCCCACACCGAGAAACGGGTACCGGTGACGCCGTCCATGGTGGCAGCGTGCGCGCCCAGCGTTTCGTAAGGGCGCAGGTGGGTCCCTTCGGACAGCAGCCAGACGTCAAGATCCTGCAACAGCGGACCAAAGCGATAAGGGTCATCAATCAGATTCTGCTGCCCGTGCCAGGTGACGGCCAGCTGATAGCGAAAGGCGTTTTTGCGACGTGGCAGGACGCCGCTGAAGAAACCACGCGAGTCGAGGCATTCGAGCTTGCCGACTTTGCGTCCGGTTTTCGGTTCAATAACCCACACGTCGGTGGCATCGGGTAATAATGCGCGTACTTCCAGCCCGGCGTCAGTACGGTGCATGCCGAGCACGGAAAAGGGATCCGCGAAATGACCGGCGATTAGCGCATTAATCACGTCTCTATCAATATGATTAGACATGCTTTCATCCTGTTGTAAGTGTCGCTCATTCCTGTAACTGGCGACTTTTTTTGACCTGAACGGCGCAGTGCTCTCAGCATCCTCCTGCTCCGTCCCACCTTCAGGTAAGGAATTCCTTACTTAAAGCATAGCCAAGGCTGAGTTACCTCCGTGGGGAAAAATCTAACATCCGCGTTTACTCCTTGTATTACGCAAAAAAAAAGGGGGCTTGAAGACCCCCTTTCTGTTCATCCTGCGCTTACGCCAGCTGCCGAAGCATCCGGCGCAGCGGCTCCGCAGCGCCCCACAACAGCTGGTCGCCAACGGTAAAGGCCGACAGATACTCCGGCCCCATATTCAGTTTACGCAGGCGCCCTACCGGGGTGGTCAGGGTGCCCGTCACCGCGGCTGGGGTCAGCTCGCGCATGGTAATCTCGCGATCGTTCGGTACCACTTTGGCCCACGGGTTGTGCGCGGCCAGCAGCTCCTCAACGGTCGGGATAGACACATCTTTCTTCAGCTTGATGGTGAACGCCTGGCTGTGGCAGCGCAGCGCGCCAACGCGGACGCACAGGCCGTCTACCGGGATAACGGACGAGGTGGCGAGGATCTTGTTGGTCTCCGCCTGGCCTTTCCACTCTTCGCGGCTCTGGCCGTTATCCAGCTGTTTGTCGATCCACGGGATCAGGCTGCCCGCCAGCGGTACGCCGAAGTTATCCACCGGCAGCTCGCCGCTGCGGGTCAGCGACGTCACTTTGCGCTCGATATCCAGAATGGCGGAAGCCGGATTCGCCAGCTCTGCCGCAACATGGTTGTGCAGCTGACCCATCTGGCTCAGCAGCTCGCGCATATGACGCGCGCCGCCGCCGGAAGCCGCCTGGTACGTTGCCACGCTGACCCACTCCACCAGATCCTGGGCAAACAGGCCGCCGAGGGACATCAGCATCAGGCTAACGGTACAGTTGCCGCCGACAAAGGTTTTGACGCCATTATTCAGGCCGGCGGTGATCACGTCCTGGTTAACCGGGTCGAGGATAATGATCGCATCGTCCTTCATGCGCAGCGAAGAGGCGGCGTCAATCCAGTAACCCTGCCAGCCGCTTTCGCGCAGCTTCGGGTAAATCTCGTTGGTGTAATCGCCGCCCTGGCACGTGACAATAATGTCCAGTGCCTTCAGCGCGTCCAGATCGAACGCATCCTGAAGCGTGCCACCGGTGCTACCGCCGAATGACGGCGCTGGCTGTCCCAGCTGGGAGGTAGAGAAGAACACCGGGCGAATGGCGTCGAAATCGCGCTCTTCAACCATGCGTTGCATGAGAACAGAGCCGACCATTCCGCGCCAGCCGATAAAACCAACATTTTTCATAACGTATTCCTGCGAGGTGTGTGCTGTTTGTGCCTGGCCAGTTTCCAACTGGATTATCCCTCACCTTACAAAATGCAGCTAAAGTCGCAAGTGAAATTAATCAATGATTGCTGAACAATCAGAAAAGCAACTTATCCTGCACATTGTCCACCGTCGCTGGTCGTCGTCAAAAACGCAACGATTATCGGGGAAATCCCCTGCGCAATGGAATATTTTCCGTTGCTATTTTATTGATCCTGATTATGGATTGAGCGCGAAATCAGGTGATTTACCGCTTGCCAAATAAACGCATCAAACCCAGGCACAGCAAGGGCTGACGAGGGATACGAGTATCGTCGTAGCGCTAATAAGGGCGAATAGCAGGCAAGGAAAAGGGGGAAAAAGGGCGGCTTATTACAAAGAAGCCAGGGTAAGCAGCGTTACCCTGGCTTTTTATACCCCGCGAGCGGGAGGTGAGCGGGCTTAGCTCAGCAGCTGGAAAGCGATCATACCGACAATCGCCCCGGTGGTACCCAGGATGGTTTCCATCATGGTCCAGGTTTTCAGCGTCTGGGCTTCCGTCGCACCAGTAAATTTACCGAACAGCCAGAAGCCGGCATCGTTCACGTGGCTCACCACAATCGAGCCGCCGGCGATACAGATAGACAATGCCGCCATCTGCGCGCCGCTGTAGTTCAGTTGCTCAATGACCGGCATCACCAGGCCAACCGCCGTCAGACAAGCAACGGTCGCGGACCCCTGAATGATACGGACGGCAGCCGCCAACACGAAGCAGGTAATCGCAATCGGCAGACCCAGGCCTGTCAGCGCTTCGCCGAGCGCCGGGCCGACGCCGGAGTCAACCAGCACCTGCTTGAAGACGCCGCCGGCGCCGATCACCAGCAGGATAATCCCCGCCGGCTGCAGCGCGTGGCCACAGATCTCCATCACGCGGTCTTTCGCCATCCCCTGGCGCATCGCCAGGCCGTAGATCGCGACCAGGCAGGCAACCAGGATCGCGGTGAACGGATGGCCGATAAACTCGAACCATTCGTAGGCAGTGGAACCCACCGGCACAAAGCGCGCGGCGATGGTTTTCAGACCCACCAGCACCAGCGGCAGCAGGATCAGCGACAGGCTAAAGCCGAAGGAGGGCATTTTGCCTTCGCCGAGATGCGGTTCGCTGATATCGTCAGGAATATGCAGCTCAACGTAGCGGCTAATGAAGTTACCCCACAACGGACCGGCGATAATCATCCCCGGGATCGCGGCGCACAGGCCAATCAGGATCATCCAGCCAAAGTCGGCGTGCATTTGCGACGCCAGCAGCATCGGCGCCGGCCCGGGAAGCAGGAACGCGGCGGCGGCGGCCACCCCGGCAAACAGCGGGATCACCAGCTTCACGAGGTTAGTGCCGGTATGGCGCGCCATCGAGAAAGCGACGCTGATCAGCAGGACAATGGCCACTTCGAAGAACAGCGGCAGCGCGCAGATAAGACCGGCAAGACCAATCGCATAGTGCGCGCGGTTGTGGCCGAAGGATTTGAGCATCTTGACGGCAATCTGATCGACCGCCCCCGTTTCATGCAGGATCTTACCGAACATCGCGCCGAGCGCGACGACGATCGCCAGGAAGCCCAGCGTACCGCCCATCCCTTTCTCCATCGTCGCCGCGATTTTATCCAGCGGCATGCCGGAGAAGAGACCTGCACCAATAGAAACCACCATCAAAGCCACGAAGGCGTGCATCCGCGCTTTCATGACTAAAAACAGCAGCAGCAATACCGAGCCGACTGCTGTTAAAACAAGCGTTAAAGTACTCACTAGTGACTGCCTTTGTTGATCACCTCGATGGTGCTGGCCACCACGCCTTCCAGCGGCTGGTCGATATCGACGATAAGCACATCGCTCTCGTCGGCGCCTGGTTCCTGCAGCGTTTCAAACTGCGTCACCAACATTTGGGTTTTGAAGAAGTGTCCTTTGCGTGCCTTCAGACGGTTTTCGATCACGTCGAAATCGCCTTTCAGATAGATGAAGGAGAGGTTCGGGTTGCCCTTACGCAGAATGTCGCGGTAGCTCTTCTTCAGCGCCGAGCAGACGATCAGCGACACCTTGTTGGTACGCTGCATAGCAAACGCGGCGTCATTCAGCGCCTGCAGCCACGGCGTGCGGTCATCATCGTTCAGTGGCTCACCGGAGGCCATCTTAGTGATGTTGCTGCGCGGATGCAGAAAGTCGCCGTCGAGAAACGCGGCATGCAGTTGATGCGCCACTTCGCTGGCGACAGCGGATTTCCCGCTGCCGGAAACGCCCATCAGAACATAGACGTGGTGATCATGATTAGTCGTGCTCAAAGCATCCTCCCACCGGACAGGTACGCCGCGCCATGGCTGACTCATCCAGCGCGAAGGCGGCGTATCGGTTAATTGTTACGGGTAACTGTTATCGGTAACATTGTCATGCCGGACCTGTGGAGAAGCAATATCCATTCGTGCCAGATGTGAATATGTGTGATCTACTTCAAACTTGTCAGTTTAAATTGATCCGCCCGGTGACAATGTGAAACCTAAATCTAACATCTTAGGGGTAATCGCTTCACCACGAATGCGCGCCAGCAGCCGTTCGGCACCGATGCGTCCCATCCGCTCGCGCGGGGTCAGGACGCTGGCGAGACGCGGCTCCATCACCTGGCCGATATCATGGCCGTGGAACCCGGCGATCGCCATATCATCGGGGATCTTCAGCCCCAGGCGCTGGCATTCAAACGCCGCGCCGACCGCAAGGTCATCGTTGGTACAGAAGATACCGTCAAGCTGCGGATATTCGCGGCGCGCCTGACGCATCAGCTCAATACCCGACGAGTAGGACGAAGACTGCTCCACCATCACGCTATAGGGCGTCATCCCGGCGTCGAGCATCGCCTGCTCGTACCCCTTCTGTTTGATGATAGTTCGTTCATCGAGACGCGCCCCCAGATAGGCGACGTGGCGGTGGCCGCGGGCGATAATCGCTGCGGTCATCTGCCGGGCGGCTTCAAAGTTATCAAACCCGACGGCGATATCGAGGCACGGCGACCGGCTGTCCATCAGCTCCACCACCGGAATGCCGGCGACTTCAATCATCTTCAGGGTGCGAGGCGTATGAGTGCGTTCGGTGAGGATCAGGCCGTCAATGTTCCAGGAGAGCATCGATTCGAGGCGTTTCTCTTCCATTTCCGGCTTATAGCCGTAGTGCGCCAGCATGGTTTGATAGCCGAAGGCGTCGGTGACGCTTTCGATACCGCGCAGCACTTCCGAGAAGACCTGGTTAGTTAACGACGGCAGCAGCACGCCGATGGCGCGGCTGGTCGCGTTGGAGAGAATGTCAGGGGCGCGATTGGGAATATAACCCAGTTCATCGAGGGCAACGGCAATCTTGCCACGCAGCGCTTCGGAGACCTGCTCCGGGTTGCGTAAATAGCGACTGACCGTCATTTTGGTCACGCCGACAAGATCGGCTACATCCTGAAGTACGGGTCTTTTCTTTTTCATCGTCCTGACTGTGATCAACGGGGAAACATTTTCTCAGTTTATCACGGACAAAGCGCAACCTTCGCCGATGTTGGAGAAGGTTGCGCAATTTATTTAACCTGGCTCAGATAACTATCAAACCGGCGGCAGATCGAACAGCAGGATCTCGCTATCGCTGTCGGCATGAACCGAAATCGCCTGCTCGTCCCAGATGGCCAAACCGTCGCTGGTGGTGGCTTTGGTACCGTTGATGGTCACTTCGCCTTTGACCACCTGGATCCACACGCGGCGTTCCGCGGCAATCTGGTGAACCGACTGCTCATCTTTCAGCAGCGCCCAGCGATAGAGTTCCATATCCTGGTACACCTTCAGCGAGCCATCTCGCGCATCTGGCGACAACACCAGCTGTTTGCCCTGGGCGGCGTCGAAGCGGCGCTGCTCGTAGCGCGGGGTAATGCCGGTTTCTTCCGGAATAATCCAGATCTGATACAGACGCAGACGATCGGTTTTGCTCGGGTTGTACTCAGAGTGGCGCACCCCGGTACCCGCACTTATGATCTGGAACTCGCCTGCCGGCACCTGCTCTTTGTTGCCCATACTGTCCTGGTGCTCCACCGCCCCTTCCAGCACATAAGTCAGGATTTCCATGTCTTTGTGTGGATGGGTACCGAAGCCCTGACCGGCGTCGATGACGTCGTCGTTAATCACCCGCAGGGCAGAGAAGCCCATAAAATTCGGGTCATAATAGTTGGCGAAAGAGAAAGTATGCCAGGAATCCAGCCAACCATGGTTAGCGTGGCCACGTTCGTTCGCTTTGCGTAAGTAGATCATGTTGCACCCCCGTATGTTTTCGATGGAGTCAGTGTGGACCCATTTCGCCGTCGATCATAGAGGGTGAAAATTGACTCCTCTGTTCAAAAAATATGAACAAGCGTCGAGGAGCCCGTTTTGCTTATTTTGCCAGGGTGATGGTGGCCGGAGAAGGCTGTTCAAAGCCGCGCTCCAGGATCTCCATATTGGTGAGAACGTCAGATTCCTTGACGTAATTCGGCTGGCCGTTGACGAGAGTTTCATACAGCGCGTCGTACACCCGACCGTAGTCGCCGGTCTCCAGCGGCACCGCTTCACGCACCGTCTCCCCCGCCTCGTTGACGTACACCAGCTCGCCGACGCTGTCGTCCGCGCCAAAACCCGGCTCGCCCGGCATGATATTGGCCTTCAGGCTGGTCTCCTGCTGGTCAATGCCGTATTTCACAAACGAACCTTTATGGCCGTGAACGATGAATTTCGGGTAGTCGATCTGCACCAGGTGGCTGGTTTTGACGATGGCCTTCAGATCGCCGTAGAACAGTTGGGCCTCAAAGGTGTCATCCGGGTTGGCTTTATTGCGCAGCGAGCGCAGATCGTAAGAGACATGGTCCGGACGGCCGAACAGCGAAATGATCTGATCCAGGGTATGCACGCCGAGACCATAGAACTCGCCGTTTTGCGGGCCGCCGGGGTTGGTCTCCGCCACCGGGCGGTAGTTATCGAAATGGCTTTCGATCTCCACCAGTTCGCCGAGTTTCCCGCTCTCAATCACCTTTTTGGTGGTCAGGAAACAGGAGTCGAAACGGCGATTCTGGTAGGGCGTCACCGTGAGACCTTTGCTGTTTGCCAGGGAAAACAGGGTTGTGGCCTCCTCAAGCGTCGGGGTGAACGGCTTTTCCACCAGCACGTTTTTCCCCGCCTCCAGCGCCTTTTTCGCATATTCGAAATGACTGTCGGCGTGGGTGCAGACCACCACCAGATTGACCTGTGGGTCGTTTAACACGTCATCAAGATCGCTGGTGAAATGGATATGGGAATACTGCGGCGCCTGCTCCTCGGGCTTCGCCCGGCGGCGGTAGATATGCGCCACCTGCCAACGGTCTTTGCGGTGCAAAACGTAAGGAAGATGGTAGCGGGTGGTACTTTTGCCGAAGCCAATAAATGCGCAGTGCAGAGTCATAACGCTGTCCTTAGTTGATGAGCTACCTTCAACCATAGCGCAAGCCGGGCCATCACTTCATCCTCTCTGTCCGCTTTCCTGGAAGATTCGCCAGCAAAATAGTTCAAGCATCACTTATACGAAAATATTAATAACCAATTGATTAACCAGGAATTAATTCGCCATTTTCCAGCTAAAAAACTTGATCCTAACGGCGAAACTACGGATAAGTGGAGGGCAAACCAGGACGTTGCTGATGACTAACGGAGTAGCCAGCCGCTGCTAATGGACAAACAGTATTTCGCCATAAACGGCACCCTTTTTTTCTGGCTTCTTGGACTGATCGCCTGGTCTGTCGATGCCATCGCGCTGGCGCGCCTGGCGGCCGCCTGCGCGCTTGTCGCTTTCCTCCTCCATAGCCAACGGAACAAGATTAACGCGATGTTTATTAAGAAAAATAAAACGGAACCTCAAGCGTCAGAAGCAGCCACATTTCCGGCAATAAACCCAGAACCCGAAGCGGTCGCCAGCAAAAAACACGAGACCACGATCATCGCCAGCGGGGTACATTTCGTCGGCAATATCGCCGCCAGCGGCCATGTCTATATTCACGGCCAGTTGACCGGCAACATTGAGGCCAAAGAGCATCTGATTAAGGTAATGCGTGAAGGCCAGGTGGAGGGCAACATCAGCTGCCGGGAGCTGATTATTGACGGCAAGGTGCAGGGCCAGTGTCATGGCGATAGCATCACCATCGAGGAGCACGGCCATCTGGATGGTACCCTCGCCTATCGCGCGCTGGCGATCAAGAAAGGCGGGGTTTTTAGCGGTCGCGCTGAAATGCTGGCCGCAGCGGAGAACAAAAGTCATATTCTCGGTCTGGTAGCAGACACGCCATCCAAAGCCGACGCGGAGCCCGCCAGGCCGCAGAGCGCCTGAAATAGCGGCAAAAAAAAAGCCAGCACCCGGCTGGCTAAAGTAATACTGGAAGCAATGTGAGCAATGTCGTGCTTTCAGGCTTTCCGCAAGGGTCTCCCTGAATGCAGGACAATAATAATCATTCTCATTCGCACTTGTCTACTTTTTTTTGCAAATAATGCGTGTTGACTCGAACGCCGTAGTCAGTGATGTTTAAAGGGACTTTTCACCTGAATGAGGAACAAGGAATGAGTGACATCGTGATACGCCATGCTGAACCGAAAGATATTGACGCGATTCGTCAAATTCACGCCCAGCCGGAGGTGTATCACAACACGCTACAGGTCCCTCATCCATCCGAACATATGTGGCGGGAGCGGCTAGCCGATACGCCCGGCGTGAAGCAGCTGGTGGCCTGTATCGATGAGCAAGTCGTCGGCCATTTAAGCATTGCCGTCGTCCAACGTCCTCGCCGTAGCCACGTCGCCGATTTTGGTGTCAGCGTGGATTCGCGCTGGCACAACCGCGGCGTCGCCAGCGCGCTGATGCGTACCATGATTGATATGTGCGACAACTGGCTGCGGGTTGAACGTATTGAGCTGACGGTGTTCGCCGATAATGCCCCGGCGATTGCGGTGTATAAGAAGTACGGCTTTGAGATCGAAGGCACCGGCAGGCGTTACGCGCTGCGCAACGGTGAGTATGTGGATGCGTATTATATGGCGAGAATGAAGTAGCGTGTTGCCGGGTGGCGGCGACTGGCCGCCCTCTGTGCGCTCCCTGCGTCATGAGAGTCATAACGCAGAAGAAATATCGGGAGCGCAATGTGCTCTGAATTAACACAAAGCACATATTTTTCCCGGACCAAAAAGTTGCAAACCGATAACAGTATCTACGTTCGTGCAGTTGTAGGCCCGGTAAGCGCAGCGCCACCGGGCAACACATCAATACCCCGCCGTTAAATCATCCGGCGAACGCGGATCGGAGGCGCCATACAGCATGCCGTCCGGCCCTACCATGATGCTTTGGGTACTGCCCATCGCCTCTTTCAGCGCCACTTTCTGCCCCTTCGTCTCGAGCAGCTTCAGGGTATCCGGGCTAAAGCCTTTCTCCACCCGCAGCTCATCCGGCAGCCATTGATGGTGGAAACGCGGCGCATTGGTGGCTTCCGCGACGTTCATCCCGAAATCGATGGTATTGACCACCATCTGCAGTACGGTGGTGATGATCCGACTGCCGCCCGGGCTGCCTGTCACCAGCCAGGTTTTGCCGTCTTTCACCACAATGGTCGGCGACATCGACGACAGCGGGCGTTTTTTCGGCTCCACCGCATTGGCGTCGCCGCCCACCAGACCATAGACGTTAGGCACGCCGGGCTTCGCCGAGAAATCATCCATCTGGTTATTGAGTAAAATACCGGAATCGCCGGCCACAATGCCGGTACCGAAGGTGGTATTCAGCGTATAGGTCACCGCCACCGCATTACCCTCTTTATCGACCACCGAGAAGTGGGTGGTCTGGTTACTTTCATACGGCGCCAGCTTGCCCGGGCGGATCTGACTGGAAGGTTTGGCCTTGTTGACATCAATCTCGGCGGCAATTGCTTTGGCGTAAGCTTTGCTGGTCAGCGCCTGCCACGGCACTTTGACGAAGTCAGGGTCGCCGAGATATTCAGAACGGTCGGCATAGGCGTGTTTCTCCGCCTCCGCCATCACCTGCATAGCATCGGCACTGCCAAAGCCATATTTCTGCATATCGAAGTTTTCGAGGATATTGAGGATCTGCACGATGTGGATCCCGCCGGAAGACGGCGGCGGCATGGAATAAACCTCATACCCGCGATATTCGCCGCTAACCGGCGTACGCTCCACGGCCTTATAGCTGGCAAGATCGGCTTTGGTGATTAGCCCGCCGTGCTTTTTCATCTCGTCAGCGATCTGGTCGGCGATGGCCCCTTTATAGAAGGCCTCCGGGCCGTGCTCGGCAATCAGCTCCAGGCTCTTACCGAGATTCTTTTGCACCAGCCGGTCGCCCTTTTTCAGCGGCTCGCCGTTCTTCCAGAAGATCGCTTTACTGTTTTCATGCTGCGGGATCACTTCGCTGCCATAGGTCTTCAGATCGTCCGCCAGCGCATCGTTAACGATAAAGCCCTCTTCTGCCAGCTTAATCGCCGGGCGGATCACTTTGTTCAGCGGCATGGTGCCGTATTTTTCCAGGGCGAGAGAGAAACCGGCGACGCTGCCTGGCGTGCCGGAGGCCAGATGCGAAGTCAGTGATTTTTTACTGTCCGGGTTGCCCTGGTCGTCAAGGAACATGTCGCGGGTGGCCTGTTCCGGCGCCATTTCGCGGAAATCGATCGCCGTGGTCTTGCCGTCTTTAGTCCGCAGCATCATAAAACCGCCGCCGCCGATATTCCCGGCCTGCGGATGCGTGACCGCCAGCGCGTAGCCAACCGCCACCGCCGCATCGACAGCGTTGCCGCCCTGGCGCAGAATATCCACGCCGACGCGGGTCGCCAGCGCGTCCACCGACGCCACCATCCCCTGCCGGGCGCGTACCGGGTGGAACACATCTTCCTCTACGCCATAAGAGACCGGCGGCGGCGGTGGCGGATTGGCGGCGACGGTGAAACTACCGCCCGCCAGCAACGCAGCGATGACCACCTGGCGCCATATTGTTGTTTTTATCATTGTCTTACTCCTGAAAGGTAGGTTTCATTCCCCGCTTAAGCCTGGTTGATAACTCCTAAAAAATCATTGTTATGGCGGATTCGAGGTACACTTAAGTGATCCCACGCACGGGAGGAGAAAACCATGAAAGCGATTCTGTTTCTGGCGGCGCTGATGCCGCTTGGCGTATTAGCCCAGCCGATCAATATTAATAACAACCCTAACCAGCCGGGTTACGTGGTGCCCAGCCAGCAGCGCATGCAAAATGAGATGAAGGTGCAGCAACAGCAGCAGCAGAGCATGCTGAAGCAGGATCTGAACAATCAGACCCGCTCGCAGCAGCAGCATTTGCAAAACCAGTTGCAGACGAATCAGCAGCGCGCGGCCCAGGGCGGTAATCTCAATCCGCCGCAGCAGGTGCTACCGAACAACAACGGTGGAATGCTGCGGCAGACCAACCCGTAAAGGTCAGCCGCCGCAAATCCGTCTTAAGGGTGGAAATTCGGCCCGATGACGTCAATGGCATCGGTGCAGATGCAATCTACCCCCCAGCGCAGCAGCTCGGCGGCGCGCTGGGGTTTATTGACCGTGTACACCAGAATATGCAGGCCGGCCTGTTTCAGGCTCGCCACCCGCGCCGCATCCAACAGCTTGTGATTGAGGTGAATCGACACGCAGCCCAGCCGGGTGGTCAATTCGCGCCAGTCATCGCGCCACTCATCCAGCAGCAGCCCGCGCGGCAGCTCGGGCGCGGCTTCCTGCGCCGCCTCCAGAGCATCGATTTCAAAAGAGGAGAGCAGCGGCGCGGCCATGCCTTGCCACAGATCGCGCGCAGCCAGGGCCACCACGTTGCCGGTCTGCGGCCCCAGCCCGGTGGTCGGCTTAATTTCGATATTCGCCATCATACCGTGACGGCGGCAGCGCTCCGCCACCTGAGAGAGCAACGGCAGCGGCTCGCCCTTAAATTCACGGCTGAACCAGCTGCCGGCATCGACCTTCAGCAGATCGTCCCACGCCAGCTCGCCCGCCACGCCCCAGCCGTTGCTGGTGCGTTCGAGATTATCGTCGTGCAGCAGAAAGATCTGCCCGTCCTTCGACAGCTTGACGTCAAATTCAATCATCGTGTGCCCGTAGCGGGCGCCAACGTCTATAGCCGCCAGGGTGTTCTCCGGCGCCAGTTTACCGCCGCCGCGATGGGCGACGATGCGGGGATAAGGCCAGTTACTCATGCGCGTTGTCCTGTTTCACCATCAAAGAGATGCAGATGTTCCAGGGGCAGATGCAGCCATAGCGTGCTGCCGCCCGCCGGGCGCTGCTGATGCGGCAGTCTGACCACCAGCTTCTGCTCGCCCCAGCGCCCGTGGGCGAGGTTATCGGCACCTAAAATTTCCAGGGTATCCATCAGCAGCGGGATGCCGCCTTGCGCCTGCGAGCTTAAAATAAAGTGCTCCGGGCGGATACCGAGCGTCATTTTACGCCCGGCGTAGCGCCGATGCTCGTGATTCATCGGCAACGCCATGCCACCGGCCAGCTCGAAGCGGCCGCCGTCATCGCTCACCCGCCCTTCCAGCAGATTCATGGCCGGGCTGCCGATAAAGCTTGCCACAAAGCGGCTGGCGGGCTTCTCATACACTTCCACCGGGGTGCCGATCTGCTCGGCAACGCCTTTATTCATCACCATCACCCGCTGGGCCAGGGTCATCGCTTCGACCTGATCGTGGGTGACGTACAGCGAAGTCGTTTTCAGGCGGCGATGCAGCTGCTGCAGTTCCAGACGCATCTGCACGCGCAGCTTGGCGTCGAGATTTGACAACGGTTCGTCGAACAGGAATACCGCCGGGTCACGCACGATAGCGCGGCCCATCGCCACGCGCTGGCGCTGACCGCCGGAGAGCTCCCGCGGGCGACGCTTGAGCAGACCATCCAGCTCCAGAATACGCGCCGCCTCCTGCACCCGCTCGGCAATCAATCCCTTACCCATGCCGCGGATCTTCAGCCCCCACGCCATGTTCTCTTCCACGCTCATATGCGGATAAAGTGCATAGTTCTGGAACACCATCGCGATGCCGCGATCTTTCGGTTCCATCTCAGTCACCCGTTTGCGATCGATCCAGATATCGCCGCTGGTCACCCGCTCCAGTCCGGCAACCATCCGTAGCAGCGTTGATTTCCCGCAGCCCGACGGGCCGACCATGACGATAAATTCCCCGTCCGCCACGTCCAGCGTCAGCGGTTGAATCACCTGGGTTTTGCCATCCCAGCTTTTGCTTACTGCCTGTAGTTTTAAACCAGCCATTTTATTTCTCACTATCGACCAGGCCACGCACAAACGCGCGCTGCATGGCTAAAACGATGACAACCGGCGGGATCAGAGTGAGCAGCATCGCCTCCATCACCTGATTCCACTGGGTGGTACCTTCGCCGGTGGCGATCATGCCTTTGATACCGGCGACGGCGGTGCCAAGATTCACATCCTGAATAATCAGCAGCGGCCACAGATATTGGTTCCAGCCGTAGATAAAGGTGATGACAAACAGCGCCGCGAGATTGGTTTTCGACAGCGGCAGCACGATGTCGCGAAAGAAGCGCATCGGCGAAGCGCCATCGATACGCGCCGCTTCAATCAGCTCGTCCGGCAGGGTCATAAAGAACTGGCGGAACAGGAAGGTGGCGGTGGCCGAAGCCATCAACGGCAGCGTTAACCCGGCGTAGCTGTCGAGCATGTTGAGGTTAGCGATGACCTCCACCGTCGGGAAAATCCGCACCTCAACGGGCAGCATCAGGGTGATAAAGATCATCCAGAAGAACAGGTTACGCAGCGGAAAGCGGAACCAGACGATGGCGAACGCCGAAAGCATCGACACCACGATTTTGCCGACCGTAATGGCGAATGCCATGATGAAACTGTTGAGCATCATCAGCCAGAACGGCGCGCTGTTGACGCCGACGCCGTTCACCCAGATGGTCTTCATGTTCTCCAGCAGATGGCCGCCGGGGATCAGGGTCATCGGCGTTTCAAACACCGATTGGTTATCCAGCGTCGCCGCCACGAAGGCGACGTAGAGCGGGAATAAAATGACGGCAATACCCAGAATCAGCATGGTGTGGCTGAAAATCGTCAGCCCGCGACGGTTCTCAATCATTGGTAACGCACCTTACTTTCAACGTAACGGAACTGCACCACCGTCAGGATAATGACGAGGAACATCAGCACCACCGACTGCGCGGCGGAAGCGGAAAGATCGAGTCCGGCAAAACCTTCGCGATAGATTTTGTAGATCAAGGTGGTGGTGGCCTGCACCGGGCCGCCGGCGGTGGCGGCATCGATCACCGGGAAGGTGTCGAAGAAGGCGTAAACCAGGTTGACCACCAGCAGGAAGAAGCTCACCGGCGCAATCAATGGCAGCGCCAGCTTAAAGAAGCGACGAATGGGCCCGGCGCCGTCAATGGCGGCGGCCTCAACCAGCGAACGCGGGATCGACTGCAGCGCGGCGAAGAAGAACAGGAAGTTGTAGCTTATCTGCTTCCATACCGAGGCGAAGACCACCAGGAACATCGCCTGGCCGCTGTTTTGCGCGTGGTTCCAGTCGTAGCCCAGCTCGCCGAGGAAATGGGTGATCAGCCCGCGCCCGGGGTTAAAAAGGAAGATCCACAGCACCGCCGCGACGGCGGGAGCCACGGCGTACGGCAGCAGCATCAGCGTTTGATAAAAGCGGCTGCCGCGCACCACATAGTCGACCAGCGCGGCAAAAAACAGCGAAACGAGCAGGCCGCTAACAGTCACCAGGGTGCTGAATTTTATAGTGGTCCAGAACGAGTCCAGATAGTACGGGTCGTGGAACAGCGCAACGAAGTTATCCAGGCCGACAAACTGGCTGGAGAGACCAAACGGATCGACGCTCTGCAGCGAGTACCACAGCGCTTCGCCCGCGGGCCAGATAAAGAAAATCAGCGTGATAATCAGCTGCGGCGCGACCAGCACATAGGGCAGCCAGCGTGAGCGGAATACCGGACGGGATGATGACATTGAGATTGGGTTCCTGAACAATGCCGGGAGGCGGCTACGCCTTACCCGGCCTACATAGGGCACATCGTAGGCCCGGTAAGCGCAGCGCCACCGGGCAAGTTACAGATTACGATTTGGTCGCTTGCTCGAAGCGACGCAGCAACTGATTCCCACGCTGAACAGCGGAATCCAGCGCCTGTTGCGGGGTTTTCTTGCCGGTCCACACGCTCTCCAGCTCTTCATCGACGATGGTGCGGATTTGCGGCATGTTGCCCAGACGCAGGCCTTTGGTGAACGGCAACGGCGGCTTGTTCAGCATCTGGCGGGTGGCGATATCGGCGCCCGGGTTCTTATCATAGAAGCCCTGCTGGCGCGTCAGATCGTAGGCCGCAGTGGTGATCGGCAGATAGCCGGTTTTCTGGTGCCATTCGGCGGCGATTTCCGGTTTGGTCAGGAAATCGAGGAACTTCGCCACGCCGGTGTAAGTCTCTTTGTCTTTACCCTGCATCACCCACAGGCTGGCCCCGCCGATGATGGCGTTCTGCGGCGCGCCTTTCACGTCGGCATCGTATGGCATCATGCCGACGCCGTAGTTGAATTTGGCGTACTGACGAATATCGGCCAGCGAGCCGGATGACGCGGTAGTGATCGCGCAGTCACCGTTATAGAACTTCTCGGTGGACTCGTCTTTGCGCCCGAAGTAGCTGAAATCACCCTTCTTGTTCATCTCTTCGAGCAGGGCGATATGCTTCACCTGCTCCGGCTTATTGAACTCCAGTACCGCATCGGTACCGTCGAAGCCGTTATTTTTCGTGGCCACCGGCAGACCATGCCAGGCGCTGAAATTTTCAATCTGGATCCAGCCCTGCCAGCCGCTGGCGTACCCGCACTTCATCCCGGCGGCTTTCAGCTTCGCGGTATAGGCCGCCAGATCCTGCCAGGTCTTCGGCGGCTGCTCCGGATCTAAGCCGGCTTTTTTGAAGGCGTCTTTGTTGTAGTACAGCACCGGCGTAGAGCTGTTAAATGGCTGGGAGAGCAGATGGCCGGTTTTCGAATCGGTGTAATACCCGGATACCGTCGGCACGAACTGCGATTCATCAAACTTGATGCCCGCCTCGCTAAACACCTGGTACACCGGCTTAATGGCTTTTGACGCCATCATGGTGGCGGTGCCGACTTCATACACCTGCAGGATCGCCGGGGCGTTGCCGGTACGGAAAGCGGCGATACCAGCACTCAGGCTCTGTTCATAGTTGCCTTTGTATACCGGAACGATTTTGTAATCAGGATTGGCCGCGTTAAAGCGTTGCGCCAGAGAATCCACTTCTTTACCCAGCTCGCCTTCCATTGAGTGCCAGAATGGGATGGTGGTAACCGCCAGGGCCTGACCGGCAAAAGCCAGGCTCAGCGCCAGTCCTAAAGCTGTATGTCGTAACGATATCATCGGTTATCTCTCTTGTTGTGCCGGATGCGCGATTTCACGCGTTTTATGCTCGCGGGGTAACATGACATGTTCGAATTACAGAAAAATAACTTTTTTATTACAAAAAAAAGATAGTAACGGGTCAGAGAGATGACAAGCCGATGAAAGGACGGGGGAAGTAAAGTGGGAGCTGAGACACGGATAATAGTTGCGCGATCGGCTCCCGGGGTCGGCGCAAGCGCCTCGCCCGGGCTACAACGGCTTGGGTAGCCCGGCCAAGCGAAGCGCCGCCGGGTTGCAACGATTTAACCGTCATCCGCGCAAACGCGCGACAATCTGTTCCAGGGTAAGTTGCCCCGCTGCCGCCTCGACGGTCATGCCGACGAAGTCCGGGTTCGCCGGCAATATAATTCCATTTCGCTTTAAAAAAAGCAGGGTAATAAACAGTGCCGTACGCTTATTTCCATCATTGAAAATATGGCCGCGAGAAATCGCCAGCAGGTGCATCGCAGCGAGTCGCCACACGTCTGTCACACCTTCATATTCAATTTTGTTTAGCACCCTATACATTATCGCTTCGGCACGCCCCGGGTCGGGCATACCGGCAACGCCAGGCGTGACGCGGAGCAGCCTGTCGTGAAACTGTATTATCTCTTCCGCTGAGATAATCTGCAGCGTCATTTATCCGCAAGCTCCCTGATCTCATCACCATGAACCGCCATAATAGCCGCGAACTCATCATCCATTCTGGCCGCCTGGTAGCGTTCAAATTCTTCTGCACTAATGATGACCGCAGATTTATGCCCACGACGGGTAATGGTCACAGGTATACCTGTCACTGCGCTTTCCAGCACATCGGCCAGATTTTGTCGGGCTTCGCTATAGTTAACCGTTCTCATAAATACCTCCAAAGCTGTACTCTTTTATTGTACAACATACATGTACAAAAAAAGAGCCATCAGGCTCTTTTAAAGGTATTTATGCGATCGGCTCCCGGGGTCGGCGCAAGCGCCTCGCCCGGGCTACAACCCGGCGAAGTGAACGACGCCGGGTTGCGATGAATTAACCGCCGAGATAGGCGCTGCGCACCGCCTCGTTGGCCAGCAGCGCGTCGCCGGTATCCTCCAGCACCACGTGACCGTTTTCCAGTACGTAGCCGCGATCGGCCAGCTTCAGCGCCTGGTTGGCGTTCTGCTCGACGAGGAAGATAGTCATCCCCTGCTCGCGCAGCTGCTCGATGGTGTCGAAAATCTGCTGAATGATAATCGGCGCCAGCCCTAATGAGGGCTCATCAAGCAGCAGCAGGCGCGGCTGGCTCATCAGAGCACGACCGATCGCCAGCATCTGCTGCTCGCCGCCGGACATAGTGCCGGCGCGCTGAATACGGCGTTCATGCAGACGCGGGAACAGCTCATACACCCATTTGATGCGGGTCTGGAACTGATCGCGGTCGGCAAAGAAACCGCCCATCGCCAGGTTCTCTTCCACCGTCATACGCGAAAAGACGCGCCGCCCTTCCGGGACGATCGCCACCGCTTCACGCATGATCTTCGCCGTCTGCCAGTCGGTAATATCCTTACCGTCAAAGACAATGCGCCCGCTGGAGGCGCGCGGATCGCCACACAGCGTGCCGAGCAGGGTGGTTTTTCCCGCGCCGTTAGCGCCGATAAGCGTGACGATTTCACCCTGTTTGATATGCAGGCTGACGTTGTGCAGCGCCTGAATCTTGCCGTAGTGGGCGCTGACATTGTCAAAAGTTAACATCGCGTTTTCCATCTTATGCCTCACCAAGGTATGCGCGGATCACGTCCGGGTTATTACGAATCTCTTCCGGCGTCCCGTTGGCCAGCGGCGTCCCCTGGTTCACGACGTAGATGCGATCGGAAATGCCCATCACCAGCTTCATATCGTGTTCGATAAGCAGGATGGTGGTGTTGTGATGGTTACGCAGCTCGGCGATAAGCTCGTCCAGCTCTTTGGTCTCTTTCGGGTTCAGCCCCGCCGCCGGTTCATCGAGCATAAGAATTTCCGGCTGGGTCACCATGCAGCGGGCAATCTCCAGCCGGCGTTGGTCGCCGTAGGCCAGGTTGCTGGCCTGACGGTTGGCGTGCTCCAGCAGGCCGATACGCTCCAGCCAGGTGGCGGCCCGGTCCAGCGCTTCGCTCTGCGCCCGACGGAAGGCCGGCGTTTTCAGCAGGCCGGAGAAGAGCCCGGTTTTCAGCTGCTGATGTTGCGCCACCAGCAGGTTTTCAATCACCGTCATTTCGCGGAACAGACGCACGTGCTGGAAGGTCCGCACCACGCCCATCCGGGCAATCTGCTGGCCCGGCAGCCCTTCCAGATGCTGGTCGCGCAGCAGAATGGTGCCGCCGGTAGGCTTGTAGAAACCGGTCAGGCAGTTAAAGACCGTGGTCTTCCCGGCGCCGTTGGGGCCGATCAGCGAGACGATCTCGCGATCTCTGAGCTCCAGCGACACATTGTTGACGGCCAGCAGACCGCCGAAACGCATCATCAGGCCGCTGACGGATAATAATGGCTGACTCATGCCTGCTCTCCTTTCGCCTGACCGTTTTTCAGCTTCAACTGCACGCGCGTCATTGGCAGAAGCCCCTGCGGACGCCAGATCATCATCAGCACCATCAGGCCGCCGAGCATTAACATGCTGTATTCGTTGAAGTCACGCATCAGCTCACGCGACACCACTAGCAGAATAGCCGCCAGGATCACCGCGAACTGCGAGCCCATCCCGCCCAGCACGACGATCGCCAGTACGAAGGCGGACTCGGCGAAGGTAAAGGATTCCGGACTGACGAAACCCTGGCGCGCGGCGAACAGCGTCCCGGCAAATCCGGCAAACGCGGCGCTGATGGTAAAGGCGGTCAGCTTGATGCGCGTCGGGCTCAGGCCCAGCGAACGACAGGCGATCTCATCTTCACGCAGCGCTTCCCACGCCCGCCCCAGCGGCATTCGCAGCAGGCGGTTGATGACGAACAGGCTGAGCACGACCAGCAGCAGCGCCACCAGGTAGAGGAAAATCACCCGATCGGAGGGATCGTATTTGACGCCGAAGAAATTGCTGAAGGTATCCCAGCCGCCTTCGCGGGCGGTACGGCTAAATTCAAGGCCGAAGAAAGTCGGTTTCGGGATCTGGCTGATGCCGTTCGGCCCGCCGGTGATCTCGGTATTGTTGAGCAGCAGAATACGCACAATTTCACCGAAGCCTAAGGTCACAATCGCCAGATAGTCGCCGCGCAGACGCAGCACCGGGAAGCCCAGCAGGAAGCCGGCCGCCGCGGAGACCAGGCCAGCCAGCGGCAGACAGGTCCAGAAGCCGAGACCGTAATAGTGGTTCAGCAGCGCGAAGGTATACGCGCCGATGGCGTAGAACCCGCCGTAGCCCAGCACCAGCAGGCCGGAAAGGCCGACCACCACGTTCAGCCCGAGGCCGAGGATGATATAGATCATCGTCAGGGTGGCGATATCCACCGTGCCGCGCGACACCATAAACGGCCAGGCCACGGCGATCACCAGCAGAGCAATCAGGAACAGCTTCTGCTTCACCGTTGAGCCGTCAATCGCCGGCATAATAAACTTCGGCCCGGAGACGTTCTTAACCGCTTTCTGGAACAGCGGCCGCAGCAGCTGGAAGAAAAAGACCACCGCGGTGCCGATAAAGATCCACTGCCAGCGAATATCGGCGGCGGTATCGACCACCAGCTTGGTGCCGTCCAGCTCCAGCTGCACGCCCATAAAGACGCCCGCCAGAATGAAGAACATCACGGCAGACAGCAGCGCCATTGCAATTTGCATCGGTTTCATACTTTTTCCACCTCCGGGCGGCCCAGAATGCCGGTCGGCATCACTAACAGCACCAGAATCAGCAGCGCGAAGGAAACAACGTCCTTATATTCAGTGCTGAGATAGGCAGAAGAGAGCGCCTCGGCAATACCCAGGATCAGGCCGCCGATCATTGCGCCAGGAATACTGCCGATACCGCCGAGCACGGCGGCGGTGAAGGCCTTCATCCCGGCCATAAAGCCGATATAGGGGTTAATCACGCCGTAGAACTGGCCGAGCAGCACGCCCGCCACCGCCGCCATCGCTGCGCCGATGACAAAAGTCAGGGCGATGACGCGGTCGGTGTTAATCCCGAGCAGGCTCGCCATTTTCAGGTCTTCGGCACAGGCGCGGCAGGCGCGCCCCATCCGCGAGTAGCGAATAAACAGCGTCAGGGCCAGCATGGCGATAAAGGTCACCACCCAGATCACCAGTTGCATGGTGGTGATCGTCGCGGAGAAGCTGTCGCTGTGGCCGACGATCCACTGGCCGTTAAACAGGCTTGGCAGCGCCACGTCGCGCGACCCCTGGGTCAGGCTGACGTAGTTCTGCAGGAAGATAGACATCCCGATAGCGGAGATCAGCGCAATCAGACGCTTAGAGTTACGCACCGGCCGATAGGCAACGCGCTCGATACTCCAGCCGTAGGCGCTGGCAATCACAATGGCGCCCACGAATCCGGCGGCGACCAGCAACCAGCTGGTGTCGATGCCCATCATCATCAGCGCGGCGATGATCATGAAGGAGACATAGCTGCCAATCATGTAGACCTCGCCGTGGGCGAAGTTGATCATGCCAATAATGCCGTACACCATCGTGTAGCCGATGGCGATCAGCGCGTAGGTACTGCCCAGCGTGACGCCGTTAAACATCTGCTGCAGAAAATAGAGAAACTGCTCGGACATAAGGTAACCTTTTTCAAACCGCCCGCGGTTCGCGGGCGGAGGGATAACTCGTCTTCAGCGCTTATTTCGCCGCGCTCGAAGAGCCGTCGGCGTGCCACTGGAAGACACCAAACTCAAATCCCTTCAGATCGCCTTTTTCATCCCAGGTCAGCGGCCCAATCACGGTTTTCGCCCCGTGCGCTTTCAAATCTTTGATTAAATCCAGCGGCTGCTGGCTGCCGGTTCTGTCCATCGCCTGCGCCAGCGACTGAACGGCGGCATAGGTGATCCAGACGTACGGCCCGCTCGGATCTTTCTTCTCCGCTTTCAGCGCGTTGACGATGGCGCTATTGGCAGGGTCCTGATCGTAGCGTTTTGGCATTGTCACCAGCATGCCTTCCGCCGCGGCGCCCGCGATATTGGACAGCGAGGCGTTGCCGACCCCTTCCGGCCCCATAAACACTGTTTTCAGCCCGACGGAGCGCGCCTGGCGCAGCATCTGGCCCATTTCCGGGTAGTAGCCGCCGTAGTAGACGAAGTCAATGTTCTCTTTCTTCAGGCGCGCCAGCAGGGCGGAGAAATCTTTTTCCCCCGCGGTGATGCCGTCGAAGAAGACGATATTGGCCCCGGCTTTCTTCAGGTTGTCCTGCACCGAACGCGCCAGCCCTTCGCCGTACTGCTGCTTGTCATGAATGATGGCGATACGCTGCGGTTTCACTTTCTCGACGATATATTTCGCCGCGGTCGGCCCCTGCGAGGAGTCGAGGCCGGCGGTACGCATGATGTACTGATAACCGCGCTGGGTCAGCTCCGGATTGGTCGCCCCGGGGGAGATCATCAGGATGCCTTCATCCTCATAGATGTCGGAAGCCGGCTGGGTGGAAGACGAGCACAGGTGGCCGATAACGTACTGAATGCCGTCGTTGACGATTTTGTTGGCCACCGCGACCGCTTGCTTCGGATCGCAGGCGTCGTCATATTCGACGGCCACCAGCTTGTCACCCTTAATACCGCCGCTGGCGTTGATGTCTTTAATCGCCTGACGCGCGCCATTGAACTCCATGTCGCCCCACTGGGCCACCGGACCCGACATCGCGCCGACCACGGCGACCTTAATATCCTTGGCCATCGCCGCGTGCGACATCGCTAATGCGACAATGCCCGCGACGATGGTTTTCGCGTTCCTTTTCATGCTGCAGAACCCCGTTCGTGATGTGGTGTAAATGTTTTGTATTTTTATGGTTAAAAAGCATTCTGTGCTTTTATTAAACAACGCCATTTTTACCATTGAGTTTAATGGTTTAGCGCAGCTTTTCACTAAAAAACAGATTAAAATCTCTATTTTTCAGTCGATTAAGCAAAGATAATATTCTGTATTTTGGTGAAGATAAACAAAAAAAAGTCCATCCTGCAGCATAAAATAACGATACATAAGGCGGAATAAAACGCTGCGCATTAGGTTAAAATTCTGCTTATTTTTCGATCCATGACGGATTGCGCTACCCTGACAACGTCAGGAAAACGAATCCCCTGATGTATGCGCAAAAAACAGCGCTCCGCCAGACAGCAATTTTGGGTACACTGGCGCCTCTGTTTTGCACTGGATTTGCCGCCCATGAAACTGACCATTATCCGTTTACAGCACTTCAGCGATCAGGATCGCATCGACCTGGGGAAAATCTGGCCGTCGCAGGATCTGTCGACCCTAACCCTGGACGAGAATCATCGTCTCTACGCCGCCCGCTTTAACGAACGCCTGCTGGGCGCCGTGCGCTTCACCCTGCGCGGCGTCGAAGCCGAGCTCAGCGATCTGTGCGTGCGTGAAGTGACCCGCCGCCGCGGCGTCGGGCAATACTTAGTGGAAGAGACGTTGCGTGATAACCCGGCCATCAATAGCTGGCGCGTCGCCGACCAAGGGGTGGAGGACCGCGGCGTGATGGCCGCATTTATGCAGGCGCTCGGCTTTAGCGCCCAGCAGACCGGTTGGGAAAAGCATTAAGAAAAGCGTTCGTTGGGTAAAACAGCGCTTGTTTGTTGCCTCCCGGCAACGGAATAAAGCCCAGCTGTGGGTAAACGGCTGGGCTTGTTTATTTCATACTGCGACGATAATGCCATGGTGCCCCGAACGCGAAGCTGCGGATTGGCCTGTCAGATATTCGCCAGGGCAAAGGCCCACATGATATTTCAGAATTTAACTCGCAAGTGCACGTTTCCCCTGTGCTTCACGTGAGGTAAGATTCGCTGACGCGTAAAATTGCGCAGAAAGTATTCAGCGCAACGCGATCATCAGCAGTCAACATGGAATAAACATATGGAAATGTATATCGGACTGGCTATTGTCGCCGTGATCCTTATCTGGGCGATCTTCACTTATAACCGTTTTATCTCTCTACGCCGTTTCAAAGATGAAGCCTGGAGTGGCATTGCCGTCCAGCTCAAGCGCCGTCACGATCTGGCGCCCAATCTGTTCAGTCTGGTCAAACGCTATGCGCAGCACGAAAAAGAGCTGCTGGAAGAGATTGGCCGCCAGCGCAGCGTCCTGATCGGCAATCCCCAACAGGTGGCCGACAGCGAGCAGCAATATGCCGGAACGTTAAGCCGTATATTCGCCCTGGCGGAAGCCTATCCGGAACTTAAAGCCAGCGAAAACTTCCTCTCGCTGCAGCAATCCCTTAGCGAAATAGAAGAACAGCTGCAGATGGCCCGCCGTTACTTCAACGCCACGGTCCGCGAGTTTAATATTCTGGTGGAGTCTTTTCCCAGCCTGCTGCTGGCCCGCCTGTTTAGCTTCAGGGCGGAACTTTTCTTTGAACTGGAGTCCCCTGAAGAAGCTAAATTGCCACGGATGGAGTGACCTCATGTCCATCCGGTTCATGCGGATACTGCGCAGTATTGGCCTGCTGCTGCTGCTGTTGAGCATCTCTGGCTTAGCCGTCAGCGACGATAAAGCTATCACCGAATCGTCGCCGCTCCCGGCCAATGCCCGCCGGGTCCCCGCGTATGAACATATTCTCTTTTTCGATTCCCTGGCGCGTTTTCAGCCAAATGGCAGCATGGAGATGCGGGAAAATATCACCGTGCTAGCCCTGGGAAAGGAGATCCGTCGGGGGATTTTCCGCACGCTGCCCCTTAGCTGGCACCGACAGGACGGCAAAATTTTTAGCGTTGATTACGCCATCAAATCGGTCTCGCGCAATGGACTCCCGGAACCCTACAGCCTCGATCGCACGACAAAAACGCTGACCGTGCGCATTGGCAGCGCCGATCGCATCCTGAAGCCAGGTATTTATCACTATGAAATTCGCTATCAGGTTAGCCACCATTTCAGCCGCTTCCCCGACTGGGATGAGCTTTACTGGAACGTGACAGGCAACGACTGGAGCTGGCCAATCGGAAAAGCCCGTTTCCAGCTTGCACTGCCTGACGCCGCCGGGCAGTTGAATGCGGATGGCAGAGATGCAAGGTTGCGCACCATTGATGTTTACACCGGTCGTCCGGGGGCGAAAGATCACCATGCGATCATCCTGCCTGATGGCAGCATACAAACGTCGCGCCCCCTTGCCGCCGGCGAAGGGCTGACCGTGGTCTATACCTGGCCCCGCGCCATTCTGGCAAATGCCGCCGCCCCCGAAGCGGTTTGGCCGTTGGTCCATTTACTGGTGCCGACGCTGGCCACCAGCGTTATCTGGCTTCCCCTACTACTGCTTGTTGGTTATTACGGGCTGTGGTGGCGCAAAAACGTCACAGCGACGGGTTTAAAAATGCCGCCGGTGACGCCGCAATTTTCGCTGCCCGCCGCAATGTCGCCAGGCTATCTGCGCTTTATTACGCAACGTAAGTATGACGATGTGGCATTCAGTAGCGATTTGCTGGGGCTGGTAGCCAAACGAGCCATCACATTGACGAGGAAAAAAAGCCAGACCAAAGGCGCATGGTCTTCATCCCCTGTTGATGAGCAGTGGCTTTCCCGCCAGCCAGACGAAAAGCATAAGCCGCTGAATCCCATAGAGAAGCAGCTGATGAGCCTGCTTTTCAGCGCTAAACGTAAGAACATTAATCTCAGTACGCCCCATCAAACGTTGATGCAAAACGCGCGCAGGTGGCTGGAAAAATGTTGTGAAGAGCAGAAACCGCAGCTATGCCGGACATGGGGTAAACCGCTGCGTCATTGTATTTATATTGCTCTGCTGGTTCCGATCGTTTGCGGCATCGGATTTAGCCCGGCGGCAGCGGCGCTCACCGTTCCCAGTCTGCTGTTTGTATCGGTCGGCGGGGTGATGACGTACTTGTGCCTGAAGTTTTTACGCAACCCGATGAAAACACTGCGTAGTTTAGGACCAGTTATGATCCTGATGGCGCTGGTATTTAGCCCTTTCGCCACCGTGGCGGGAGGCGTTTTCCTGCTCGGCATGTTACCCATCACCCAACTTCCTGCCGGATACCTGGGCGCCTTGCTGACAGCCATCGCATTGTGCGCGCTCGTCGCCTGGAAAACGCCACGCTATACGCAGAAGGGGTTAAACGATCTGGCCGTCGCCAAGGGATTGAAGCTGTATATTAAAACAGCCGAAGAGAAGCGTTATCAGACACTTTATCCACCTGACCAGATGGTCACGCACTTTGAAAGCCTGCTGCCGGTCGCTCTGGCGCTCGGCGTAGGAAAGACCCTGGCGAACACTTTTGCCCGATACTTAAGCAGCACCGGCGCGATGTCGGAAGTGTTACAGCAGACGGACTGGCGGGACATGCATCATTTCTACCAGAGCTGTCATTCCGCAGCCAGTGAGAAACCGGTGCGGCGTTCAGAAGGTGGCTCTTCAGGGTCGGGCTATAGCGGTTCCGGCTCTTCCGGCGGCGGATCGTCAGGAGGCGGTTCCGGCGGCGGCGGCGGTGGCGGCTGGTAAGAGAAGGCCGGATAGCATTTATCCGGCCAACAAAGCTGCGGCGTGAAAGGCCCCCACCCATTTAACCCAGCATTTCGCGTTGCAAAAAGGCGTCAAGACCCGACATCCCCGGGAGCTTACATCAGTAAGTGACCGGGGTTGAGGGCCGCAGACAACGCATTTGCAGCGTGAAAGGCGCCGGTTAAATTATTTGGCGTCGGTCGCCGTACCGTTAGCATGCCAGGTAAAGACACCGAACTCGAAGCCTTTCAGGTCGCCTTTCTGATCCCACGACAGCGGGCCCATCACAGTGTCTACCGTCGCGCCTTTCAGGTATTTAGCGATTTCCGCCGGATCGTCAGACTGATTCAGGCCCGCCTGCAGCGACTGCAGCGCCGCGTAGGTGGTCCACACGAAGGCGCCGCTCGGATCCTGTTTCTTCGCCTTGATCGCATCCACGATCGGTTTGTTCGCCGGCACCTGGTCGTAGTTCTTCGGCTTGGTCACCAGCAGGCCTTCCGCCGACTCGCCGGCGATGTTAGACAGGGAGACGTTCGCTACGCCTTCCGGGCCCATAAACTGGGTTTTCAGACCGGCAGCACGGGCCTGACGCAGGATCTGGCCCATTTCCGGGTGGTAGCCACCGTAGTAAACGAAATCGATATTCTCTTTCTTCAGGCGCGCCACCAGGGTGGAGAAATCTTTCTCACCGGCGGTGATGCCGTCGAAGAAGACCACGTTCGCCCCGCCTTTTTTCAGGCCATCCTGCACCGCACGGGCCAAACCTTCACCGTACTGCTGTTTATCATGTACCACAGCGATACGCTGCGGCTTCACTTTGTCGAGAATGTATTTCGCTGCGGTGGGTCCCTGATCGGAGTCCAGGCCGGTGGTGCGCAGGATCAGCTTATAGCCGCGCGCGGTCAGCTCCGGGGCAGTCGCTGCCGGCGTGATCATCAGAATGCCTTCGTCTTCATAGATGTCAGACGCCGGCTGAGTGGAAGAGGAGCACAGATGGCCAATAACGTACTTGATGCCGTCGTTGACCACTTTGTTGGCGACCGCTACCGCCTGTTTCGGGTCGCAAGCGTCATCATATTTGACGATCTGCAGCTTATTGCCCTTGATGCCGCCCTTAGCGTTGATATCCGCTACCGCCTGCTCGGCACCGGTAAACTCCTGGTCGCCGTACTGAGCCACCGGGCCGGACATCGCCCCGACGACCGCGATTTTGATGTCTTCCGCCAGCGCCGCGCTGCTCATAACTAAGGCAATACATCCTGCCAGTAACGCTTTACCCTTCATATTCATCCTGAGGCTCCCCATTATTATGGTTTTTGCATTTGTTGTGATGTTGTTTGTTAGCGCATTATTTTGTTTATATCGATAGGAAAAGCATATGATAGCTAATCCACCGGGGGCTGCTCGCGCTTTTGCAGCACACTATGCTAAACATACCGTCATTCTGAGGAATTTGAAACGACTAAATTGCGGGCTATCTAACAGATAAGTGACAAATAAAAAAACCGCGCCAGCATGAACCGGACGCGGTGCAAAACAGGCCCTGATTACCAGCCAGCGGGCAGGTAGCCTACCGCGGACGCTATCGCGTAGACGGCGCTGCAAAGATACAACAACACAATGAAGCATTGGATAAGCGGATGGGTCATCCAGGCCGGACAGGTCCAGCCTGGGGTCAGGTCGCCACGCTGGCGGGCGCCCTTCAGCATCAGGATCGGCATAATTGATAAAATGACGCCGCTGAACACTCCGGCAAAATAGAGCGCGTTGACGAAAGAGACCATGCCGCTATAGGCCAGCACGAACGGCGGGATCGCCACCACCAACAGCACCATCAGGCGCCGGGCGGGCTGTTCGTCATTCCCCAGGCGGAACTGATCGAAGATATTGGTCAGAAAGCTGCCGCCCAGCCCCCAGTAAGAGGTCAGCATGGCGCACAGCGCAAACAGGTTGGCCGAGAAGAACGCCCATTCGCCAAGCGCCCGGCCCCAGGAGATGGTGGCCACATCCGAGATATTGTCCAGGCCATTAAGCGAGATAACCGATAGCGGCACCAGCGCCAGCAGGGCAAAGGTCAAAGCCATACCGACCATAATGGCCCTGGGCAATTTTTCCGGTTTGTCGGCGAAGCCCCGCGCCATCTCCGGCACGATATACTGTGCCGAGAAGCAGAATGCCACGACATTGAAGACCGGAACCATATACAGCCAGTTGCCGTCGAGCAGATAGCCCACGCGGGTGGTCTCTTTCAACAGCGTGGCGATCACCAGCACCGAGATCATCACCACCATACCGATGCTGATAAATTTCTCGCCGCGGCCAATCGCCTTCAGGCCAAGGTAGAGCACCCCTGCCGCCGGGACGAAAAACAGCACGCTGCCCAGCGCCGGCGAGATGCCAAACAACGAGTGCAGCAGCTTGCCGCTGCCGGTCATATAAGCCGTCAATGCGCCGACGCTGTTAACGCAAACGGAGAGGAACATCATCAGCGCGCCAAAACCGCCGACGTAGCGCTTCGATAAACCGCTGAGCTGCAGATGTTTACGGGTGCGGAGCGTGGATTCCGCGACATAGAGCATAGTCACCGTCGTCAGGCTGCCCACCAGCACCAGCCAGAACAGCAGCGGTAAGAAGCCCGCTTTGCTCGACGCATAGGCGATAGAGAGGACACCCGCACCGATATTGGTACCGACAATCATCGATACCCCTTCGATGAAGCTCAGAGATTTTGTAGGGACAGCCGTACGTTCCCGGCCGGTGAGGACGGGAGAAAAGGTGGAGTTTTCAGACATAATACTTTCCGTTTTACTCCGGCGGTTTTTACCGCCGGAAAAAAGGTGATATCAGGGTGATAAACCACTCACGCTGAGCATGAACAGCTGGCTGCGGCGTCCTGTTTCTGTTCGGCTTCCGTGCCGCCGCAGTCCGCCGGGGAGACGTTAGCTCTTCAGGATGCGCGCCAGAATATCCAGCGCTTTCGAGAACTGGGCGTCGGGGATAGTCAACGGATACAGGAAGCGGATCACGTTGCCGTAGACGCCACAGCTCAGCAGCAGCAGGCCGTTTTCCTGCGCTTTCTGTTGCACCTGGCGGGTGAACTCCGGCGACGGCTCGCCAGTTTGCGGATCGTTAAACTCCACCGCCACCATCGACCCCCGGCCACGGACATCAACGATCGCCGGGCAGGTGGCGCGCGCCTGGTTGAGCACCTCCTGCAGATGGCTACCCAGCTGTTCAGCCCGTTGACACAGCTGCTCTTCGGCAATGACATCCAGCACCGCGTGCGCCGCGGCCACCGCCAGCGGGTTACCGGCATAGGTTCCGCCCAGCCCGCCTGGGGCTGGCGCATCCATCACCTCGGCGCGACCGACAACGCCCGACAGCGGGAAGCCGCCGGCGAGGCTTTTCGCCATCGTCATCAGATCCGGTTTCACCTGATAGTGCTGCATAGCGAACAGCTTGCCGGTGCGGGCGAAACCGGTCTGCACTTCATCAGCGATCAGCAGAATACCGTGGGTATCGCACAGATCGCGCAGCGCCTGCATAAAATCGGCCGGCGCGACGTTAAAGCCGCCTTCCCCCTGGATCGGCTCGAGGATGATGGCCGCTACCTGGTCCGGCGCAATATCCGCTTTGAAAATGCGCTCCAGGCTTTTCAGCGCATCCGCGGTGGTCACGCCGTGCGCCTCATTGGGATAAACGCCGTGATACACCGATCCCGGGAACGGCCCGAAGCCGATTTTGTAGGGCGCGACCTTACCGGTGAGGGCCATGGTCATAAAGGTACGGCCGTGGAAGCCGCCGCCGAAAGTAATCAGCCCCGGGCGGCCGGTGTAAGCGCGGGCAATTTTCACTGCGTTCTCAACCGCTTCCGCGCCGGTGGTGAAGAAAGCCGTTTTTGCCGGCCCGTCAATTGGCGCCAGATCGTTGATACGCTCCGCCAGCGAAACATAACTTTCGTACGGCACAATCTGATAGGCGGTGTGGGTGAACGCCTGCAGCTGATCGGCGACCGCGGCGACCACTTTCGGATGGCGGTGACCGGTATTTAACACGGCGATCCCGGCGGCGAAATCGATCACCTCATTGCCTTCGATATCCCACAGCGTGGCGTTTTCCGCCTTCTCGACAAAGTAGTTACACATTACGCCTACGCCGCGCGGCGTCGCCTGCTGGCGACGTTGATTCAGTTCTGAGCTTTTCACCTGCGAATCTCCTGTCGTGTATGTCACGTTATCGCAACAAATTAGAAACGATGTCGTTTATTTACACAGGAGTTGGCCCTATAATCGAGTACCAATTTAGAATATCTGAGGGATCCAATTGCGTTCGCTGGTAGGTGACCTGGTGCTGGTCCGTCTGCAGGAAGAGCGGGATCCTCTTCTGCACAAACGCTTATATAACGCGCTGCGCCGCGCGATCCTCGATGGTTCGCTGGCGCCGCAAAGCCGCCTGCCGCCGTCGCGCGATCTGGCGGGTGAACTCGGCGTATCAAGAAACACCATATTAACAACTTATGAACAATTACTGGCGGAAGGATATGTGGTTTCCCGCCGGGGAAGTGGAACATTCGTTGCCCAAACCGCCCCTGAGAGCTCATTGACGGCTAAAGGTCAGCAAGAAAACAGCAGTATCGCGGCACCGACGGTGCATCTTTCACGCCGAGGCCAACATCTGCTCGGCCAGGTCAGCGCCAGCCCGCGCCAGTGGGGGGCGTTTATACCCGGCGTGCCGGACGTTAACGCCTTTCCCCACCCGCTGTTCAGTAAGATCCAGGCCCGTATCAGCCGTCGGCCCAAGCCGGAGCGGCTCAGCTATAGCTGCAACGGTGGCACCCCGGAACTGCAGCAGGCGCTGGTGGATTATCTGCGCGTGTCGCGCGGCGTCCACTGTCAGGCAGATCAAATTCTTATCACCGAGGGGATCCACCAGGCGATCGATCTGGTCACCCGCATGCTGTGTGATAACGGCGATCTGGCGTGGGTGGAGGAGCCTTCCTATTGGGGGATCCGCCACGTGCTGGCGATGAACGACGTTCGGGTGGAACCCCTGACCGTCGATGCCAACGGCCTGTGCCCGCCGGAAACGGTTGACGACGCGCCGAGGCTCATCTTCGTTACGCCTTCCCACCAGTACCCGCTGGGCGCGGTGATGAGCCTTGAGCGCCGCCAGCGACTGCTGGCGCTCGCCCGTCAGCAGGGGAGCTGGATCGTCGAAGATGATTATGACAGTGAGTTTCGTTTTTCCGGCCAGCCGATCCCCGCCCTGCAGGGTCTGGTCCCCGATGCCCCGGTGGTCTATATCGGCACCTTCAGCAAAACGCTCTATCCCGGCCTGCGCCTGGGCTACGTGGTGATCCCCCGTCCGCTGGTCAGCGATCTGAAGCACGCCCATGCCGAGCTTTACCGCGGCGGCCATTCGCTGATCCAGATGGCGCTGGCGGAGTTTATTACCGCCGGCCACTATTCGGCCCATATCCGCCGTATGCGGTTGCTCTACAGCCGTCGCCGCGCCTTTTTAACTGAGCTTATCCAGCGGCACTGTATGCCGTACGCCCTGTCTGACTTCAGCGATAATGCCGGGCTGCATTTGATCCTCAATTTGCCCGCAGAGGCTGACGATGTGGCGATTGCCAAAGAGGCTAATGCGCGCCACATTCTGGTGCGGCCACTGTCGCGCTACTACCTGACGGCGGCGCGGAAGAAAGGATTACTGATGGGATTCGCCAGCCAGCCCGAAGAGCAGATGGCGCCGGCGTTCAGCGTCTTACTCGGCTGCCTGCAGACGCACTGCCCGCAGATGCTCCTGCCCCGGGAGGACGCAGAAAAACAAAACGCCCCAACCTGAGGCGGGGCGTTATCGGGGAGCCTGATATCAGGTATCAGGCAGGCGTGGCGTATCAGGCTTCGATAGCGGCACGCAGTTTTTTCATGGCGTTCTTTTCCAGCTGACGCACACGCTCTGCGGAGACGCCGTAGCGGTCGGCCAGTTCCTGCAGCGTGGACTTGTTGTCTTCGTCCAGCCAGCGGGCGCGGATGATGTCCTGGCTACGCTCGTCCAGGCCCTGCATCGCGTCAGTCAGCTTATTCGCCGCCTGCTCTTCCCAGTTGTCGTCTTCGATGCCGTCGGCAAAGTTAGACGTTTTGTCCTGCAGATAAAGGACCGGCGCCATCGGCTGGCTGTCGGACTCATCGTCGGAAGACATGTCGAAGGTCATGTCCTGGGCCGCCATACGGGATTCCATCTCGCGGACGTCTTTGCTCGACACGCCCAGCTCACGGGCCACCATTTCCACTTCATCCTGGTTGAACCAACCCAGACGCTGTTTGGTTTTACGCAGGTTAAAGAACAGCTTACGCTGTGCTTTGGTGGTAGCGACCTTCACAATACGCCAGTTACGCAGCACGTATTCGTGAATTTCAGCTTTAATCCAGTGCACGGCGAAGGAGACCAGGCGCACACCCACTTCCGGGTTGAAGCGACGCACGGCTTTCATCAGGCCGATATTGCCTTCCTGGATCAGATCCGCCTGCGGCAGGCCATAGCCCGAGTAGTTACGAGCAATGTGAACAACAAAGCGCAGGTGAGACAGAATCAGCTTTTTAGCTGCTTCCAGATCGCCATGGTAATGCAGCTTTTCAGCAAGCTCCCGCTCTTCATCAGCCGACAGCATCGGCCAAGTGTTAGCGGCCCGGATGTACGATTCCAGGTTACCAACGGGGGCTAAAGCTAAAGTTTGCATTTCTTTGGTCATTCAAATCCTCTCAATTGATATCTTCTGACGCGTTCTTGTCCCCATCAGGCAACAAGCATGCCAGCATTCATGAGCAACGAGAATATCACTCACATTAGTATCAGACAGTGATTTTATCCACAAGTTCCATGCAACGGTGTGAATAAATTACGCACAAAATGTGACACCACGATGAACAAGTGAGGGCAGGAAAAGGAGAACAAGCTTGCGGTATCTTTCCCTGCGAACAGGAACTCATTGCAGCAGGGAAAGATTATATCACGCTTTTTTTAATCGGGAGTAAAGTGACGTAAATGTTGCACTGTCGCCAGCCAGGCGGCGACCCACCCGATCATCGAGCAGACAATCAGCATTAACAGGCACTCGTCGAAGCCCAGGCCGCTCAGCTCAAACTGGGTGCCGAACACTTTCGCCACTTCGGTCACTGCCGACGAGAGGCGCATCACCAGAATCTCCGACAGGATCAGCGATAAAAACGCGCCGGAGAAGCCCAGCATCGCCCCGCCGTAGAGGAACGGACGCAGGATAAAGCCGTCGGTGGCGCCGATCAGCTTCTGCACGTTAATGGTATCGCGGCGGGCAAAGATGCTCAGGCGCACGCTGTTGCCGATCACCAGGAACACCGCCGCCACCATCAGCACGCCGATCATCGCCGACACGCGGCCTACCAGCCCGGTAAGCGAGGAGAGACGGGCAAACCAGCTGTCGTCCATCCGCACCTCATCCACCCCCTGGATCCGCGATACCCGCTCGCGCAGGGTATTGAGCGCTTCCGTGCTCTGGAAATCCAGCTTCGGCACCACGATGGCGACCGCCGGCAGCGGGTTCTCTTCCAGCATATCCAGTGCGCCGCCAAAGCCTGACCAGTTACGGAATTCACCCAGCGCCTCGTCACGGGACAAATAGTTTACCTTGTCGACGCCCTGCTCCGCCTGCAGCTGGCCCACCACCCGCGCCGCGGCGTCGTCATCCAGCGTTTTTTCCAGATAAACGGTGATCTGCGGCGATGGATAATACTGTGACGCCGCGCTGCTGACGTTTTTGTAGACCATGTAGCAGACGCTTGGCAGGGTCAACGAAATGGCGATGACCATCACCGTCAGGAAGGTCGCCAGCGGCGTGCTTTTGAGATCCTGCAACGCGCCGTGCCAGGCATAGCGCACCTGTTCGTTGAACACGTTACTCTTACGCGAGGCCGGGTTAGGCGCCGCTTTCGGCCGTTTTGGCGCATTGCGCCCGCCGCCGCTGCCGCCCGCCGCGTTGCGCAGGCGATCGAACTTACTGCCGAACTGGCGAATCTGGTTCATTGCGTCGCGCTTATTCACCCCGAATGCCTCCATGCAGATGGCCGTCGCTGAGCGACAGCACGCGGTACGGACGACTGGAGATAAGCCCCAGATCGTGCGTCGCCATCAGTACCGTCACCCCAACGCGGTTAAACTCTTCAAACAGACGTAAAATCCCCTCCGAGAGCGCCTCGTCGAGGTTACCGGTCGGTTCATCCGCCAGCAGCACCGCCGGCTTGTTGACCACCGCGCGGGCTATACCGACGCGCTGCTGCTCACCGCCGGAGAGCTGAATCGGAAAGTTCTTCGCTTTGTCCAGCAGGCCGACCTTGTCCAGCGCCGCCGAGACGCGGCGACGAATGTCATCGCCGCTGGCGCCGGCGATAATCAGCGGGATCGCCACGTTGTCATACACGGTACGATCCATCAGCAAATGGTGGTCCTGGAAAATCATGCCGATCTGGCGGCGCAGGAACGGCACCTCACGGCTCTTCAGGCGGCTGATTTCATGACCGCTGAAGAAAATTTTCCCGGCGCTGGGCCGTTCGATACCACAGATAAGCTTCAGCAGGGTACTCTTCCCTGCGCCGGAATGGCCGGTCAGAAACGCCATCTCGCCCGGCTGCAGGTGGAAGGTCACCCCTTGCAGCGCTTGTCTCCCACCGAGATAGGCTTTGCTGACTTGTTCAAAGCGAATCATTCTTAATCCTCTCGGGCAAAAAGTGCCTCAATAAAGTCGCCCGCATTAAACGGACGCAGATCCTCAATACGCTCGCCGACGCCAATATAGCGAATCGGAATGCCGAACTGATCGGCCACCGAGAAGATCACGCCGCCTTTGGCGGTGCCGTCCAGCTTGGTCAGGGTGATCCCGGTCAATCCTACCGCCTCATGGAACAGTTTGGCCTGGCTAATGGCATTCTGCCCGGTGCTGGCGTCAATAGTTAACATCACCTCATGCGGCGCGTCGACGTCCAGTTTTTTCATCACCCGGACAATCTTCTTCAGCTCTTCCATCAGGTGCGATTTATTCTGCAGACGCCCGGCGGTGTCGGCAATCAGTACGTCAACATGGCGCGCCTTCGCCGCCTGAATGGCGTCGAAAATCACCGAGGCGGAGTCCGCGCCGGTATGCTGGGCGATCACCGGGATATTGTTACGCTGACCCCAGACCTGCAGCTGTTCCACCGCCGCCGCGCGGAAGGTATCCCCCGCCGCCAGCATCACCGATTTACCCTGCTGCTCAAACTGACGCGCCAGCTTGCCGATGGTGGTGGTTTTCCCCACCCCGTTTACGCCGACCATCAAAATAACAAATGGCGTTTTGCCTTCTACGTTCAGCGGCTCATCCACTTTGGCGAGAATCTCGCCCATCTCTTCTTTCAGCAGGCCGTACAGCGCTTCCGCATCGCGCAGTTGCTTACGGCTGGCGCCTTCCGTCAGGTTGGTAATGATCTTGCGAGTGGTTTCCACCCCGACGTCGGCGATCAGCAGTTGCTCTTCCAGCTCTTCAAATAGATCATCGTCGATCTTCTTGCCGCGGAACAGGCTGATAAATCCGGAACCAAGATTTTCTTTGGTTTTCAGAAGGCTACGCTTGAGGCGGGCGAAAAAGCCTTCTTTCGTCGGTTTTTCCTGCTCCTGAGCCAGCGCTTCCACCGGCGCCTCGTCCTCGGGCTCCGGCACTACGACCGCCGCCTCTTCGGCCGCCTCGGCCGCCAGCGCCAGTGCTTCCAGCTCTTCATCGCTTAACGGGGCGTCCTCTTCAGGGACCTCCGTCTCCTGCGGCTCGGCGATAACGTCTGCCACAGGCTGCTCTGCTACGGCTTCCGCCACCACCGGTTCGGCGATCACCTCTTCCGCCAGCGGCTCAACCACCGCAGGCTGTTCAGGCGGTTCGCTGACCGCGGGCTCCGGTTCAACAACAGGCGCGTCTTCGACCAGAGCAGGCGTTTCCACCCACTCTTTTTCCTGCACGCTGGCAGGCTCCGCGAGGTGCGCTTTTTCGCTTTCGACCACCGTCTCGGTCACTTCGACGACATCTTCGGCAAACGCCTCCGGGTCTGCTTTCGGCGCGCTCGGCTCAGCAGGGGTTTCCGCTACAGGCGTCTCATCGGCAACTGCTTGTTGTTCTTCTACTTTTTGTTCAGTCTCGGTTTCCTGTGCCTGTTCTTTCTGTCCAAAGCCCAGCCAGGAAAAGAAGCCACGTTTTTTCTCTTTTGCCATTTGCGACCACACTCCTCGCTGTTTTATTCATGGCGCAGCTTCATCAGAAGCTGAAAAAATGATGAAATTAGTCGGATAGTCTATCACTTAACTTAACTCGCAGCACCGCCCCCGGATTAAGGTTTCGTCAACCGCCGTCGATCGCTAGAATAGCAGGCCGGAAGTTGAGACTTGAGCAGAGAGATGAAAAAACCAAACCACGCGGGCAGCGGCCAGATCCGCATTATCGGTGGGCAATGGCGCGGCCGTAAATTACCGGTGCCGGAGAGCCCGGGCCTGCGGCCGACCACCGACCGGGTTCGCGAAACCCTTTTTAACTGGCTGGCGCCGTCCATCGTTGACGCGCACTGCCTCGACTGCTTTGCCGGCAGCGGCGCGCTGGGGCTGGAGGCGCTGTCCCGCTATGCGGCCAGCACCACGCTACTGGAGATGGAGCGCGGCGTAGCCCAGCAGTTGCAAAAAAATCTCGCCACCCTGAAAGCGGATCGCGGCAAGGTGATCACCACCAACACCCTCAGCTTCCTGAGTCAGCCGGGGACACCGCACCAGATCGTGTTCGTCGACCCGCCGTTCCGTCAGGGGCTGCTGGAGGAGACGCTACGTCTGCTGGAGACACAAGGCTGGCTGGCCGATGAGGCCCTGGTGTATGTCGAAAGCGAAGTCGAAAACGGTTTACCGCCGGTGCCAGCTAACTGGCAGCTGTATCGTGAAAAAGTGGCCGGACAGGTCGCCTACCGTCTTTACCAACGTGAGGCCCAAGGAGAGCACCATGCTGATTAATTTAGGCCGCCTGCTGATGCTGTGCGTCTGGGCCTTTCTGTTATTGAACCTGTTTCAGCCCTTCCCGAAGCCGCTGAATATCTTCGTCAACGTCGCGCTGATTTTCATGATCCTGATGCACGGGCTGCAGTTGACGCTGCTCAAGGCGACGCAGCCGAAAGAGGCGCCGCCGCTGAGCCGCTTTGAGCAAATCCGCATTTTTATCTTCGGCGTGTTTGAGCTCGTCGCCTGGCAGAAAAAACTGAAGGCGACGCTGAAAAAGTAGTCCTGAAAAGGGCTCAGGGGTCGGGCGTAAACGCCACGAACGCTGTGCCCTTATAACTCAACATCCCGCGATCGCCCACGCTCAGCGCATGATATTGCGGCGCGTCGAGGCGAAACATCACCTCCAGTCCACCGTTTTCGGGGCGAAAGCTCGCTTCATAGCGCATCTCACTGCCTGCGGGCGTCACCGTCTGCTGCCGCGAGCGCCGATCGTTAATCACTTTTTCCCGTTTATTGCTGACGATAACCCGCTTTTGTAGCAACGGCGCGGCGTCATTCGCCTGTTTCTCACGGCGCTGCTGGACATAGCGAAACGAAGCCGCCACCACAATCACCGCGACGACCAGAACAAAAAAGAGGGGCATTTTACTCATCAAGGTTACCCATAAAAAATATCAGGAATCAGCATACTGCGTCGGGAATAACATTGTCATCTGCTACGCCAAACCACTACACTGAGTTGTAGCATCACGCATCCGTAACTTTCTTTATGATAACAGATACAGGGACTTACTATGCTTTGGTCATTTATTGCTGTCTGTTTCTCCGCATGGCTTTATGTCGATGCATCCTATCGTGGGCCGGCCTGGCGACGCTGGGTATTTAAACCTGTCACCCTGATTCTGTTGCTGTTACTGGCCTGGCAGGCGCCGATGTTCAATGCCATCAGCTATCTGGTGCTGGCCGGCCTGTGCGCCTCGCTGCTCGGCGACGCCCTGACCCTGCTGCCGCGCCAGCGGGTGATGTACGCGGTGGGCGCTTTCTTCCTGTCACATCTGCTGTATACCATCTGGTTCGCCAGCCAGCTGACGCTGTCGTTCTTCTGGCCGCTGCCGCTGGTGCTGCTGGTATTCGGCGCCCTGCTGATGGCGGTGATCTGGAGTCGGCTGGAAGAGATGAAAATGCCGGTGCTGACCTTTATTGGAATGACGCTGGTGATGGTCTGGCTGGCCGGTGAGCTGTGGTTTGCCCGCCCCACCAACACCGCGCTGTCCGGTTTCGCCGGCGCGGCCCTGCTGCTGCTGAGCAATGCCGTGTGGCTGGTGAGCCACTATCGTCGCCGCTTCCGCGCCGATAACGCCATTGCCGCCGCGTTCTACTTTGCCGGCCACTTCCTGATCGTGCGCGCGCTATACCTGTAATTTAGTCCTTGACTCTGGAGTCGACTCCAGAGTGTATCCTACGGCTAATGAGAAAATTATCATTTCCCGGAGGGTGCCATGTCGACTCCAGACGCGCAGGATAAAAAAGTCCCACAATTCTCGTCATTCACCATGCGGCCAGCGACCGCGCCGGCGGAGAGCTGCTGTACAGATCACGCCTGCGCCACAGAATCCGCCCCTGCCGCCGAAGCGCTCGACGACGCCCGCTATAGCTGGCAGGTTGACGGCATGGACTGCGCCGCCTGCGCCCGCAAGGTGGAAACCGCGGTTCGCCAGGTGCCCGGCGTCAGTCAGGTCCAGGTGCTGTTCGCCACAGAAAAGCTGCTGGTTAACGCCGAGGGTGATATCCGCGCTCAGGTTGAGAACGCGGTCCGCCAGGCGGGCTATACGCTGCGCGATGCCGATGCTCCCGCAGCAGAGAAAACCCGAGGGTCGCTGCTGCGCGACAATCTGCCGTTACTGACGCTGGTTATCATGATGGCCCTGAGCTGGGGGCTGGAGCAGGCCAACCACCCCGCCGGTCAGTTGGCCTTTATTGCCACCACCCTGGTTGGCCTGTGGCCGGTTGCTCGCCAGGCGCTGCGCCTGATCAAAAGCGGGAGCTGGTTCGCCATTGAAACGCTGATGAGCGTCGCCGCCATCGGGGCGCTGTTTATCGGCGCCACTGCGGAAGCGGCGATGGTCCTGCTGCTGTTCCTGATCGGCGAGCGTCTCGAAGGCTGGGCCGCCAGCCGCGCACGGCAGGGGGTGAGCGCGCTGATGGCGCTGAAGCCCGACACCGCCATCCGTCTGCGCAACGGTGTGCGGGAAACCGTCGCCCAGCGCGACCTGCGTCCCGGAGATGTGATTGAAGTGGCCGCCGGCGGGCGTCTGCCGGCGGATGGCCAGCTGCTGTCGCCGTTTGCCAGCTTTGATGAAAGCGCCCTGACCGGCGAGTCGGTGCCGGTGGAGCGTCAGGCCGGGGAACGAGTCGCGGCGGGCGCCACCAGCGTCGATCGCCTGGTGCAGCTTACCGTGATATCCGAACCGGGCGACAGCGCCATCGATCGCATCCTGAAGCTGATTGAAGAGGCAGAGGAGCGTCGGGCGCCAATCGAGCGCTTCATCGACCGCTTCAGCCGGATCTACACCCCGGCCATTATGGTCGTAGCCTTGTTGGTCGCCATTGTCCCGCCGCTGTTCTTCGCCAGCGCCTGGCTGCCGTGGATTTATAAAGGGCTGACGCTGCTGCTGATCGGCTGTCCGTGCGCGCTGGTCATCTCCACGCCGGCGGCCATCACCTCCGGCCTGGCGGTCGCCGCCGCCGCGGGGCGCTAATCAAAGGCGGTGCGGCGCTGGAACAGCTGGGCCAGGTGCGGCAGGTGGCGTTCGATAAAACCGGCACCCTGACCGTCGGCCAGCCGCAGGTGACTTCGGTGATCGCCACGGCTGAGTTTGACGACAACGCGCTGCTGGCGCTGGCGGCGGCAGTGGAGCAAGGCTCCAGCCACCCGCTGGCGCAGGCCATCGTCCGTGAAGCACAGCGGCGTCAGTTGAGTATTCCGCTTGCCAGCGGCCAGCGGGCGCTGGCGGGCTCTGGTATCGAAGCCGAGGTGAACGGCTGCCGCATCCTGATCTGCGCCGCCAGCAAAGCCGCCCCGGCAGAGCATGAGGCGCAGATCCAGCAGCTGGAAAGCGCCGGGCAAACGGTAGTGCTGGTGATGCGCGGCGAGACGCTGCTCGGTATTCTGGCGCTGCGCGACACCCTGCGCGACGACGCGCGTCAGGCGGTGGATGCCTTGCATCAGTTGGGGGTTCAGGGGGTGATCCTTACCGGGGATAACCCGCGCGCCGCGGCAGCCATCGCCAGCGAACTGGGGCTGGAATTCCGCGCCGGTCTGCTGCCGGCGGACAAAGTGAAAGCCGTCATGGCGCTGAATGCCGATGCGCCGCTGGCGATGGTCGGGGACGGCATCAACGACGCGCCAGCGATGAAAGCGGCCACCATCGGCATCGCTATGGGCAGCGGCACCGATGTGGCGCTGGAGACGGCCGACGCCGCGCTGACCCACAACCGTCTGACCGGCCTGGCGCAGATGATTTCCCTGGCGCGCGCCACCCATGCCAATATTCGCCAGAACATCGCGATTGCCTTAGGGCTGAAGGGGATTTTCCTCGTCACCACCCTGCTTGGCCTGACCGGCCTGTGGCTGGCGGTGCTGGCGGATACCGGCGCCACCGTGCTGGTAACGGCTAACGCGCTGCGGTTATTGCGTAAGAAGTTGTAGCATAGATACCGGCTTCCCTGCTCGCGCTGCGCTTAGCAGGGCTACGGTTCCGGACCGTCGGGTAGCCCGGATAAGGCGCTACGCGCCGCCATCCGGGATATTCCCTGCTCGCGCTACGCTTAATTCCGGACCGTCGGGTAGCCCGGATAAGGCGCTACGCGCCGCCATCCGGGGTATTCCCTGCTCGCGCTGCGCTTAGCAGGGCTACGATTCCGGACCGTCGGGTAGCCCGGATAAGGCGCTACGCGCCGCTATCCGGGAAAAGCTCAGTGGCTTTTGCGGATCAGATAGCGGTACGGCAGGGCTTCGGTTTCCTGGGCCACCAGCTCATGCTCCATAAAGCGGCAGAATCCCGGGATATCGCGGGTGGTGGCCGGATCGTCAGCAATAATCAGCAGCGTCTCGCCGACCGGCATCGTCCGCACGGTTTTACGCACCATCATGACCGGCTCCGGGCAACGGAGCCCCAGGGCATCCAGGGTATGGTCAGGAGTGGAGAAAAGTTCGCTCATTTTAGTCTCACGTTAACAAAACGGCCCTAGTTTACCCCCAGTTCGCCAGTACGCAAGCCAGGTTAACGTTTGCGCGAAAAACAACCATTGCATTACGCCGACAACGCAGTATCATGCAGCCGTTTTTTATTGGGTTCCCTCACCCCAACGTTCCGCTGCCGATTGCTCATTCACCTGAAGCATGACGGGCATAAAAAGGTCACAATATGAATCCGTTTACTACCGTACAGCGCAAAAAAGCGCTCGTCTGGCTTTCGCTATTTCATCTGCTGGTCATCACCTCCAGCAACTATCTGGTTCAGCTGCCGATCTCCATTTTTGGTTTCCATACCACCTGGGGCGCGTTTAGCTTTCCGTTTATCTTTCTCGCCACCGATCTGACGGTACGCATTTTTGGCGCACCGCTGGCGCGACGCATCATTTTCGCGGTGATGGTCCCGGCGCTGGTTATCTCTTACGGCATCTCTGCGCTGTTCTACATGGGCGAGTGGCAGGGCTTTGCCGCGCTGGGCACCTTTAATCTCTTCGTCGCGCGCATCGCCATCGCCAGCTTTATGGCCTATGCACTGGGGCAGATCCTCGACGTCCACGTCTTCAACCGCCTGCGGCAGAGTCGCCACTGGTGGCTGGCCCCCACCGCCTCGACGCTGTTCGGCAACATCAGCGATACCGTCGCGTTCTTCTTTATCGCTTTCTGGCGCAGCCCGGACCCGTTTATGGCCGCCCACTGGGGGGAAATCGCCCTCGTCGACTACAGCTTTAAAGTGCTTATCAGCATTATTTTCTTCCTGCCGATGTACGGCGTGCTGTTAAATATGCTGTTGAAAAGACTGGCGGATAAATCTGATTTGTCGGCATTACAGCCGAGTTAAAGGTACTCGCGGGCCGATGTGTTAAGATAGCCGGATGAGCCATTAGTGGCCGTTTATCGAAAGGAAGATGTCAATGCGCAATTTGGTTAAATATGTCGGTATTGGCCTGCTGGTAATGGGGCTTGCCGCCTGCGATAACAGCGATTCAAAAGCGCCAACCGTTGGCGCAGCAGCGGAGAGCAATGCCAGCGGCCAGGCAATCAGCCTGCTGGATGGCAAACTGAGCTTCACCCTGCCTGCGGGCATGGCCGACCAGAGCGGCAAACTGGGTACCCAGGCGAACAACATGCACGTCTACTCTGACGCTACCGGCCAGAAAGCGGTCATCGTCATCGTCGGCGACAGCACCAATGAAGATCTGGCGGTACTGGCGAAACGACTGGAAGATCAGCAGCGTAGCCGCGACCCGCAGCTGCAGGTGGTGAGCAACAAATCGCTGGAGATGAAAGGCCATACCCTGCAGCAGCTGGACAGCATCATCTCTGCCAAGGGGCAGACCGCCTGGTCTTCAGTGATCCTCGGCAAAGTGGATGACAAACTGCTGACCCTGCAGGTGACCCTGCCGGCGGACAACCAGCAGCAGGCGCAGACCGAAGCAGAAAGCATCATCAACACCCTCACCATCCAGTAATTACTGGCCTGGTGCGATGGCCTCCGGTTCGCTAACCGGGGGCCGTTTTTTTAGCCGCCAGCCCAACAGCAGCGCCGCCATCACCAGCCCAGCCGCGGCGAGATAAATCATCGAGATCCCGGTCCACGCCATCAACAATCCGGCCAGCGGCCCGGTGACCCCCAACGACAAATCCATAAACACGGTATAGGTCGCCAGCGCCGACCCCTGATTGTGCTGCGGCACCGCTTTGACCGCCACCACCCCCAGCGCCGGGAAGACCAGCGAGAACCCCGCCCCGGTAAGGAAGGTACCGATTTTCGCCAGCAACGGCGTATCGGCAAAGCCGACCAGCAGTAGTCCGATAATCTCCACGCTAAAGCAGAGCATCGCCACGTTCAGTCCACCGAGGCGATTAATGCCGTTAGGAAACAGCAGCCGCGTGCCAACGAACGCGCAGCTGAATAACGTCAGAGCGAAAGCCGCGCCGTCCCAGCCTTTAGCGTCATAAAACAGCGTGATAAAGGTGGCGATCACCCCGAAGCCGGCGGAGGCCAGCGCCAGCGCCATACCGTAGGGCCAGACCCGGCCAAGCACCGCGCGAAACGACATCGCTTTACCTTTGGTAGCCTTCACCGCCGCGCGGGGCAGCGCACAGAGGATCGCCACCAGCGCCACCGCCATAATGACTACCGCCAGGCCGCTGAGGCCAATGTGTGAATAGCACAGCACGCCGAGCGGCGCGCCCATCGCCATCGCCCCGTAGGTCACAATCCCGTTCCACGAGATCACCCGCCCGATATGCAGCGAACCGACCACGCCGACGCCCCACAGCGTCGAGCCTGTGCCGGCGAAGCTCTGGCCGATACCAAGGATCACCCGTCCGAGGCATAACAGCAGCAAGCTAACCAGAGGCCAGCCGCTGCTCCAGGCCGCCAACAGATAGCTCAAACCGCTCAAAAAACAGCCGCAGAGACCGAAGACGACAATCTTTTTAGGCCCCAGCAGGTCGGCATAGCGCCCGGCATGCGGGCGGCTGAGCAGCGTGGCGAAATATTGCAGACTAATCACCAGCCCGGCCCAGAAAGCGCTAAAGCCCATGACATCATGCACATAGCCGGGCAGCACCGCCAGCGGCAGGCCGATGGTGAGATAGCTGGCAAAGTTAAAGATAACGACAGAGACAATCCGCAGATTGAGGCGCAGTCCATTGAGCGCCGGCTCGGCGACGGGTTCGGGCATCAGGTTCCACCAGATTTCGACAATCAGCTTTCACTATTACCACGCTGTCGGCGGAAAAGCAGCCCTCCTTTCGGAATATTGGCAGTCGGCGAACCGCTACACTTATCTGGCGCGACTCATAAAAGGAATCCCTATGTCCTCTCCGCAGGCTGATAAAGCCGGGCTCCATATTTTACTTAAGCTGGCAGCGTTAGTGATTATCCTCGCCGGGATCCACGCCGCCGCCGATATTCTGGTGCAGCTGCTGCTGGCGCTGTTTTTCGCTATTGTTCTCAACCCGCTGGTCACCTGGTTCATTCGCCGCGGGGTGCGGCGTCCGTTCGCCATTACCCTGGTGGTGACGGCGATGTTGGTGATGCTCACCGCGCTGCTTGGCGTACTGGCGGCGTCGCTCAATGACTTTGTCGCCATGCTCCCCGATTTCAACCGCGCCCTGACGCGCAAGATCCTCCAGCTCCAGGAGTATCTCCCTTTCCTTAATCTGCATATCAATCCGGAGCGCATGCTGCAGCGCATGGATTCAGAACGGCTGATGACCTGGGCCACGACGCTAATGACCCAGCTTTCCGGGGCGATGGCCAGCATCGTGCTGCTGGTGATGACAGTGATCTTTATGCTGTTTGAGGTTCGCCACCTGCCCTATAAACTGCGTTTTGCCCTCAATAACCCGCGCCTGCATATCGCCGGCTTGCACCGGGCGCTGAAAGGCGTCACCCATTATCTGGCGCTGAAGACGCTGATTAGCCTGTGGACCGGGCTGATTGTCTGGCTGGGGCTGCTGGCGATGGGGGTACAGTTCGCCCTGATGTGGGGGGTGCTGGCGTTTCTGCTGAACTATGTGCCGAACATTGGCTCCGCTATCTCCGCTATCCCCCCGATGCTGCAGGCGCTGCTGTTTAGCGGCATTTATGAGTGCCTGTTGGTCGGGGCGCTGTTTCTGGTGGTGCATATGGTGCTGGGCAACATGGTGGAGCCGCGCATGATGGGCCATCGGCTGGGAATGTCGACCCTGGTGGTGTTCCTGTCGTTGCTGGTCTGGGGCTGGCTGCTGGGGCCGGTGGGGATGCTGCTCTCGGTACCGTTAACCAGCGTCTGTAAAATCTGGATGGAGACCACCGTCGGAGGCAGCAAGCTGGCGATCCTGCTCGGCCCGGGCCGTCCCAAAAGCCGGCTCCCCGGCTAGCGGCGTTTGACCGGCCAGAAGATGGTCAACACGCCGGCGACAATGATCGTCACGCCCAGCAGCGATTGCCAGTAGAACGGCTCATGCCAGCCGGGCAACCAGATGGCGGCGGCCCACACGAGGATATAGCTCAGGCTCAGCAGGGCATACGCTTTCGACAGCGGCAGGCGATGCAGGGCAAAGTACCAGCAGACCATCGACAGCAGGTAGCCCAGCAGGCCGAAAAACAGGCCGAAGGTCCCGGGCTGGAAATGCAGCAGATGCTGGAGAAATGCCACAATATCGGTCAGCGGCGGCAAGGCCACCATGGCGCTGCGCAGCAGCAACTGCGCGGCGCTGACGAGGCCGACGCTGAATAATGCCCAGAGAAAGCCCATCAGACGCTGGTCCCCAGAATGACAATGCCCACGACGATCAACCCGACGCCAAGCCAGTGACGGCGAGCGACCGGCTCATGCCAGATGCCCCAGCCCGCGAGGGTAACCCAGACGAAATTCAGGCTCAGCATCGGATAGGCGATGCTGACCGGAATAGACTGCAGCACGCTCAGCCACAGCAGCATGCCGCAGCCCAGGCATAACAGCGCCATCCCCAGCCAGAAGAGTATATGGCGACTCCGCCGTCCGCGACGGGACGGGCGGGTCGCCTGTTTCTGGCAGAGTTGCCCGGCGCAGCTCAGCAGGCTGGCGAACACCAGACAGATCCAGACGCTCATTGCGGCAGATACTGAAGGAAGACCACCCGACCCAGCTCGTAGGCGTTATCTGGCTTCGGTAACGGTAAGTCAACCATACTCTCTCCTTTATCCATCAACAGCACCAGCGAGACCGGCCCCTGCTGACGGTGCGTGGCCAGCCAGTCGGCAAAACCGGCCTGGCTGACAAAGCTTCCCTGAGCATCCGGCCAGTCGAGACCGTACTTCAGCTCACCCTGTTTGTCGAACATAATAATATCGCTGCGCTTCAGCTCCCAGGCCAGGCCGCCGGCGATCCCAACGTTGTTGGTCAGGACGTAACGGCTGGGCTGCAGGGATTCACTGACGATATCCACGAGGAACTGCGGCTGTTTGCTGTCGATAACCCGGTCCGGGATGGCGAAGCCCACCAGCAGCGCCAGGCCGAGCGGACAGAGCGCGGCGAGGCTCCAGCGGCGGCCAGGGTTTTTCATCGCCAGCCAGCCCATCAGCGCCCAGACGGCGAAGGCGATCGCCGCCAGCAGACATTTATACAGCTCAATCTTGGTCCACACCGGCTTGTGCATCACGCCCCAGGGTGAGACCACCAGCACGGCGATCAGCCCCAGCAGGCCAACGCCCAGGTTGATCATCCCGTTGATGCGCAGCGCTTTTGCGCCGGTCTTTGCGGCCTCCAGCGCGTAGCGGGCCATCAGAATCGACAGCGGCGCAAAGCACGGCAGGATATAGGTCGGCAGTTTGCCTTTGGCGATACTGAAGAACAGGAACGGCATCGCCACCCAACCCAGCAGATACAGCGCGCCGCGAGCCTCATCGCGCTCAAGCCAGCCGCGCTTCAGCGCCCCCGGCAGCAGGGCCAGCCACGGCAGGCTGCCGGCGATCAGGAACGGAATGTAGTACCAGAACGGCGCTTTGTGCTGGGCATCTTTTTCGGCAAAACGCTGAATATGCTCGACCCAGAAGAAGTAGCGCCAGAAGTCCGGCTCGCGCTGGGCGATAGCCAGCCCCCAGGGCAGCACCACCAGCGTACAGACGATCACCGCCAGCCAGCCGTAGGTCAGCACTTCACGCCAGCGTTTACGGGCGATCACCCACGGCAGCACGCCCACCACCGGCACCGCCAGCGCCAGGAAGCCCTTGGTCATCACCCCCATACCGCAGGCGACGCCCAGCAGCGCGTAGCCCAGTATTTTGCCGCTGCGGCTCTGCGCCTGCGCCGCGCCCCAGAAGCTGCACATCGCCAGCGCCAGCCACAGGGTGATCATCGGGTCCAGCACCGCATAGGTGCCAATCGCATACACCAGCATCGCGGTAAGGAAAATCACCGGCGACAGGACAGCCACCTTTTTGTCGCGAAAGACGCGCCACGCCAGCCAGGCCACCAGCAGGGCAGTCATGGTGATAGCGAAGACCGACCCAAAGCGTACGCCGAAGTTATTATGGCCAAACAGCCACTGACCGATACTGTTGATCCAGTAACCGGCAATCGGCTTTTCGAAGTAGCGCAATCCGAGAAAATGCGGCACCACCCAGTCACCGGTGGCCAGCATTTCACGGCTGATCTCCGCATAGCGGGTTTCATCGGGTTGCCAGAGCAAACGAAAATTAAGCGGCAGCAGGTAATACAGCGCAAACAGCGCAATCAGAGAGACGCCATAGCGAATGCTTTTCATCAAACACCCGAAGTCAGTAATTGTTCACGTCCGAGCCAGCCTTCCCGGCCAGCCAGTTCACCCCGAACCACTTTGCCAGACGGCAGCTCGCTAAAGTCAGCGGGCAGCAGCTGGCTCAGTGGGCAAAACTGAATTTCCTCTTCCGCCGCCATGGTCAGCAGTTCATTGAACTGATCGGCGTAAGCAATACCTTCCACTTCGGCGTGAATGGTATAGACCGGCACGCCCGGGTCGCGATGGATGCAGTCGAGTAGGTAGCGGTTAAAGCCGGCGATATCGACCGCCGTGCCCACCGCCTCATCCCAGGTCGGCAGCGTGACCGGGATCTGCACCGTACCGAACGTGCCGCTACCGAGCTGGGGCAGGAACGGCCGCGTGCCGCGACAGTCGCTGTTGTAGAGAAAATCGAAGGATTCTTTGGCTTTGACCACCCGCTGATCGGCGCGCCAGCCGGCGACAGCCGAACAGGTGACCGGCCGGCCGATGATGCGTTCCAGTTCGAGCAGGCCGCGCTCAACCTCCAGCGTCAGCCGTTCCTGCGGCCAGACGCCGCTCCACGCCTGCCAGCTGTAGTGATCCCAGGCATGCAGCCCGACTTCATGAGACTCGGCGGTCGCGCGGATCACCGCTTCGTTACCCGCGCCGATGCGGCGTCCCGGCCACGCGGTGCCAGCCAGCAGAATATCCCAGCCGTACAGCGAAGCCGCTCTGGAACGCAGCATCTTCCACAGAAACTTCGGTTTTACCAGGCGCCACAGATGGCGCCCCATATTGTCCGGCCCGACGCTGAAGAAGAAGCTTGCCTGGATCCCGTGCTGGCCCAGCAGGTCCAGCAGCCGTGGAACGCCGTCCCGCGTTCCGCGAAAGGTATCGACATCTATGCGTAAGCCGACCTGTTTCATGGATTTTTATCGTCCACCAGTTCAACTGTACGCAGGAAGAAGTCCAGCGTGTGTTCGACCGTTTCTTCCATCTCCACCTTCGGTTCCCAGTTCAGGCAGCGTTTGGCGTTGCGAATGCTCGGCTTACGATGCTCAACGTCCTGGTAGCCCTTCCCGTAGTAATCGCTGCTTTCCACTTCACGGAAGCCGGCAAACGGCGGGAAGCGATCGCGCAGCGGATGGCGTTCGAAGCAGGCGAGCAGCATTTCGGCCAGCTCTTTGATGCTCGCTTCGTTTTCCGGGTTGCCGATGTTGATGATCTGCCCGTCGCAGCGGCCGTCTTTGTTCTCGATGATGCGGAACAGCGCTTCGATACCGTCGCTGATATCGGTGAAGCAGCGCTTCTGCTTGCCGCCCTCGATGAGCTTGATCGGCGACCCTTCCACCAGGTTGAGGATCAGCTGGGTGATGGCGCGGGAACTACCGATACGCGCGGCGTTGAGGTTATCCAGGCGCGGCCCCATCCAGTTGAACGGACGGAACAGGGTGAACTTAAGATCGTACTTATCGCCGTAGGCCCAAATCACGCGATCCAGCAGCTGCTTGGAAACCGAGTAGATCCAGCGCTGTTTGTTGATCGGCCCGACCACCAGATTGGAGGTATCTTCGTCGAAGTTTTTATCGGTGCACATGCCATACACTTCAGAGGTCGACGGGAAGATGATGCGCTTATTGTATTTCACGCAATCGCGGATGATCTTCAGGTTCTCTTCGAAATCCAGCTCGAACACACGCAGCGGGTTGCGGGTGTATTCGATAGGGGTGGCGATGGCCACCAGCGGCAACACCACGTCGCATTTCTTAATGTGATACTCGATCCACTCGGAGTGAATGCTGATATCGCCTTCCACGAAGTGGAAACGCGGGCTCTCAAGGAAACGGCTGATGGCGTCGGAGCCGATATCCAGGCCGTAAATTTCATAGTTGTCGTCCTGCAGCAGGCGCTCGGTCAAATGGTTACCGATAAAGCCATTGACGCCGAGGATCAGCACGCGGGTGCGACGCTTAATCGCCACCACCGGTTTGCTGCTGATCACCGCCCCGGACACCAGGCCCAGCGCCTGCGCCAGCTGAGCGCCCTGCATGTACACACCGCGTTCGGTCTGGCCGGTGACAATTTCCAGCGCCCCGTCCTGGCACGCCACGATCAGCGGCGCAACGGAGATAACGGTACCCGGTTTGGCTGCCGGCAGATCGTGGCGGACGCGGGATTTCCAGACGATGAACTTGTTCGCGCCAGCGTAGCCGAAGGCGCCCGGCCACGGATCCGAGACGGCACGCACCAGATTGTGCAGGGTCTGCGCCGGCTGCTCCCAGTCGAGGCGGCCATCCTCCGGGGTACGACGCCCCACGTAGGTCGCCTGGCTGTGATCCTGCGGGCGCTCTGCGGTTTTTCCTTCAAGGATCGCCGGCAACGCCTGGCCCAGCAGCTCAGTGGCGGCGGCGCACAGCTTACGATGCAGCGTCAGGGCCGCGTCATCCGGGCCAATCGCCACGGTTTGCTGGGCGACGATATCGCCGGCATCCGCGCGGTTCACCATGCGGTGCAGGGTGACGCCGGTTTCGCTTTCGCCATTGACCAGCACCCAGTTCAGCGGCGCACGGCCACGATATTTCGGCAGCAGCGAACCGTGCAGGTTGAACGCCCCTTTCGGCGCCAGATTGAGGATCTCATCGCCCAGCAGGTTGCGGTAGTAGAAGGAGAACAGCACGTCCGGCTTCATCTCGCGGATACGCTCAATCCACAGCGGATGGTTCACGTCTTCCGGCGCCCACACTGGAATGCCCTGCTCGGCGGCAAGGCGCGCCACGGAGCCAAAGAAATGGTTTTCGCCAGGGTTATCCGGGTGGGTGAAAATAGCAGCGATATCATACCCGGAGTCCAGCAGGGACTGGATACCGGTGCAGCCCATATCGTGATAAGCGAAGACTACGGCTTTCATGAACGATCTTCCTCTTTAGATGCCGTTTCCGGCTGGCGAACAACACGTTGAATAAAGTAGCGGGGACGAGCGCGAACGTCGTTATAGATGCGTCCGATATACTCGCCGAGCAGGCCCATACCGATAAACTGGGCGCCGATGAACATAAACAGCACGGCGAAGAGCATGAACACCCCTTCCGCCGCCCACTGCGGGCCAAAGGCCAGGCGCAGCACCACCAGCAGCAGGCCGAAGGCGAAGCCCAGCAGGGCAATCACGCTGCCGAAAATGCTGAGCAGACGCAGCGGCGTGGTGGTCAGACAGGTCACCAGGTCGTACATCAGGTTGATCAGGCGCATGAAGCTGTATTTGGAGTCGCCGAATTCGCGCTCGGCATGCATCACCGGGATCTCGACCGCGCGACGGGCGAAGGTATTCGCCAGGATCGGGATAAAGGTGCTGCGCTCGTGGCAGTTGAGCATCGCGTCGATAATATGGCGGCGGTAAGCGCGCAGCATGCAGCCGTAGTCGCCCATCGCTTTGCCGGTGGTGCGCTGGATCAGGCGGTTGATCATCTTCGAGGCGCTTTTGCGGAAGATGCTGTCCTGACGGTTCTGGCGGACGGTGCCCACCACGTCGTAGCCTTCATCAGCCTTCTCTACTAACCGCGGAATTTCCTCCGGTGGGTTTTGCAGATCGGCATCAAGGGTAATAATCAGATCGCCCGTCACATGGCTAAAGCCGGCCATGATCGCCGAGTGCTGGCCGTAGTTACGGTTTAACAGCACGGCGACGACGTGACTGCCTTCCGCCTCGGCGGCTTCGGTCAGCATGCGCGCGGAATCGTCGCTGCTGCCATCGTCGATCAGCAGAATTTCATATTGCCGCCCCAGCGTGGCGCAGGCGGTATCCGTACGACGAAGCAGTTCCGGCAGACTATCCTGTTCGTTATAAACCGGGATAACCACCGAGACCTTCTTCACGGGAGGGTAAGTAAGCATATCAACGTCCTGACAGCTGGCGCAGTGCGGAAATGACGCGAGTGACATCGTCATCGGTCATGTCCGGGAACAACGGGAGAGAACAGATGCGGGCGCTGTTCCATTCGGTATTTGGCAGGGAAACCTCAGGGAAGCGCTCGCGGTAATATTTTTGCGTATGAGCCGCACGGAAATGCAGACCCGTGCCGATACCCATCGCCTTCAGCTTTTCCATCAGCGCGTCGCGGCTGATGCCGCATGCGGCCTCATCGACGCGGATGATAAACAAGTGCCAGGCGTGCTGGTGATCCCATGCCGGGACGGTCAGCGGTTTAAACGGCGTGTCCGCCAGCTCGCGCAGGTAGCGCTGGGCAATCTCCGTCCGGCGCTGATTGGCGTGGCTCAGTTTTTCCAGCTGGACCAGCGCCAGAGCGGCGTTGATATCGGCAAGGTTGTACTTGAAGCCCGGGGTGATCACCTCCGCCTGCGGCGCGCGGCCGTGGGTCTGACGATCATAGGCGTCCACGCCCAGACCATGGAATTTCAGACTGCGGATACGGGAGGCCAGCTCGTCGTCGTCGGTGACAATCAGCCCGCCTTCGGCGCAGGTCATGTTCTTGATCGCGTGGAACGAGAAAATGGCGGTCCCCTGCCAGCCAATGTGGCGGCCTTTATAATGGGTACCCGCCGCATGGGCGGCATCTTCAATCACCGGAATGCCGTGGCGCTCGCCCACCGCGCGAATGGCGTCGATGTCGGCTGGCGCGCCCGCGTAGTGCACGGGAATTATCGCTTTGGTACGCGAAGTGATCGCCGCTTCCACCGCGTCAGGGGTAATCATCAGATTGTCGTTATCGACATCGATCATCACCGGCGTAGCGCCCAGCAGGCAGATCATATTGAGAGTGGAGACCCAGGTCTGGGACGGCGTAATGACTTCATCGCCGGGGCCAATACCCAGAGCCATCAGGGTCACATGCATCCCGCCGGTCGCTGAACTGACGGCAATCGCGTGGCGGTTGCCGGTCAGCTGGCAGAATGCCGCTTCGAGTGCCTGATTCTTCGGTCCGGTGGTGATCCAGCCCGACGCTAAAACTTCACGCAGCGCAGCCAGCTCTGCGTCGCCCATCGACGGGCGCGAAAACGGCAAAAAATCGCTCATCATCATCCTGTTCTGTAGTTGACCCACGCACAAATCAGGGTCGTTAGAATAAAATATCCTGCGCCTGCGGACTTAAACGAAATTAAAATGAAGTGAGTTCAGCGCGGCATTCCATTTCAGGGTATTTCGACCACTATTAATGTAGTCGACCTTGCTTAGGATAATATTAAGAAATTAATATTTTCTCAGAATAAGTAATAACTCATTACTAAACAGTATGATAGGAATTTTTTATGGCAGGGGTATGACAGGAAAGCGTTCCTGTTAAGCGGCAAGAAACAGGAACGCAATAGCAAAAAGTAAACGGGAATTAAACCAATACACAATACTTTAATTAGCGATCGTCACGCTTAATGACAAAATGTTAGCGCAGATCACAAAGTTATTTCTGCTGAATTACAAGTTTGCAGGAAAATCCGCAGGTAATTCGCTCGCCGGGCAATTAATGACCTCGTCATTATCGGCGCCACAGTCGCGAATGAAGGTGATAGTGGCGAACTCGTCAATCACTTCCGTTGGATAGGCCGGGCCGGCATCACGGTACGAATTCATCAGCGGAATATGGTCGTTCTGGAAGCAGACGGTTTTTTCCGGGTTATTCATGATCCAGCGCGGGAAGAAAATGGTGCCGTGGAACAGTTTGTCGCCCAGGTTGACGATTAGGCTGACGTCGGTGCCGGTCGGTTCGGTCCAGGAGATTTTGTAGATACTTTCCCCCACCCGCACGATGTACGCTTCCTGATCTTTCACCCAGCGATTGCCGACGATGCCGCTGTGAATACGGTAGTCGAGGGTGTGGCCATTTTTGACGTAAATCTCGTAGTTCCAGCCGTTGTCGTAGGTATAGACCAGATGTTTACCGATAAAGCCGCTGAGGTCATGTTTGTCGAAAGTGCTCATCATTTATTCTCCTCTGTTTTGTTGAGGACAGCATACGTCTTTAAAAAATGAATGAATAACGCTATGTTTGGATTAAATACATCCAAATTTTAGATTGATTATGCACAAGACAACCCTGGAGCAATGGGCGTTACTCGAAAAGGTAGTGGAATTGGGGAGCTTTGCCAGAGCGGCGGAGGAGACCAACCGCAGTCAGTCTTCGGTGAGCTATAATCTCGCGCTGCTGCAGGAGCGCTTAGGCGTGGCGCTACTGGCGCCGTCCGGCCGGCGGGCGGTACTCACCCCCGCGGGTGAACTACTGCTAAATCAGGTCAAACCGCTGCTGCAGGCCTTTGCCTACGTCGAGACCCACGCCGCCACTCTGCGCAACGGGGCGCGCACCCGCCTGGATCTGGTGGTCGACAGCATTTTCCCTCGTCAGCGACTATTCGCGATTTTACGCCAGTTTCAGCAGCGCTATCCGCAGACCCAGGTCAGACTCACCGAAGTGCTGGAAAACGTTGATGACGAGAGCGCGGCGCGGACGGAAGCCGATGTGATGGTGCTGACCCGCCGCCAGGATATTACCGGCCGCGGAGAGTGGCTGATGAATATTGATTTCATTGCCGTCGCCCACCGCGACCACCCTCTTGCCGCGCTCCACGGGCCGCTGGAGGACAGCACGCTGGCGCCGTGGCCGCTGGTGCGCATTGCCGATCAGACCGGCGATGGTCAGGCGACGCGTGACGCCTGGACCTTCTCCACCATTGACGCCGCCATTGATGCGGTGATGTATCAGGTCGGGTTCGGCTGGCTGCCGGAAGAGCGCATTCGCCCCCATCTCGACCAGGGCGTGCTGAAGCGGCTGCCCCTCAGCCACGGCGCGCGCCGCGCGACGCCGCTGCATCTGATCGTCAAGCGGGACCTGGCGCCGATCGACGAACAGGTGGCCACGCTGCTGGGCTTATTCCGGGCGCCCTGAGAGGCGCAGGCGGTGTTTACCGCCCGTATGTAATGATACGATTTTCTTATACTTTCCGGCGCAATATTGATCCAGGTTACTCCCAAAGTATGATGAATCACTAAAATCGTCATACTTTCCTGTCGCTGAGATCGCCGTCTTGTCTACTATCCGCCTCACCCTGCTGGCGCTGGTTGCCTGCGTCCCTTTACTGGCTCAGGCCGCGCCGCACCAGCTCACCACCGCCTGGCCGGTTAACGTCGGCCCGCTGAATCCCCATCTCTATACGCCCAACCAGATGTTTGCCCAAAGCATGGTTTATGAACCGCTGGTGAAGTATCAGGCTGACGGCAGCGTACAGCCCTGGCTGGCGACCCGCTGGCGTCACGCCGCCGATGGTAAAACCTGGTGGTTCACCCTGCGCGACGATGTGACCTTCTCCAATGGCGAACCGTTTAACGCCCAGGCCGCGGCGGCCAATTTCCAGGCGGTGCTGGCCAACCGCCAACGCCATGCCTGGCTTGAGCTCGCCAACCAGATCACCGACGTGCGGGCGCTCAGCGCCACTGAGTTGCAGATCACTCTGAAAAGCGCCTACGCGCCCTTACTCCAAGAGCTGGCCCTGCCCCGCCCGTTCCGCTTCATCGCGCCCTCGCAGTTTATCGATGGCGGCACCGCCAGGGGCATTAAAGCCCCGATCGGCACCGGTCCGTGGCGACTGGCGAGCTCGCAGCTCAATCAGCGCGATGTGCTGGTACGCAATGAGCGCTACTGGGGTCGTAAACCGGCACTGCAGCAAATCACCATCAAGGTGATCCCCGACGCCACCAGCCGGGCGGTGGCGTTCGAAACCGGGGAAATCGATATGCTCTACGGTGACGAAGGGCTGCTGCCGCTGGACACCTTCGAACGTTTTCGCCATCACCCCGGCTACGTGGCGCGCCTGTCCGCCCCGGTGGAAACGGTGATGCTGGCGCTGAACGCCAGCCAGGGCCCGACCCGCGAGCAGGCGGTTCGTGAGGCGCTCAACTACGCCGTCGATAAACAGACCCTTGTCGATAGCGTGTTGTATGGCACCCAGCAGGTTGCCGACACCCTGTTTGCCCCCTCGGTCCCCTACGCGCCGCAGGATCTGACGCCGCGCCGTTACGACCCGGCAAAAGCCCGCGCCCTGCTGGAGCAGGCTGGCTGGCAGCAGCCGGATGGCCAGCCCTGGCGACAAAAAGCCGGGCAACCGCTGGCGATTGAGCTGGCGTTTATCGGCACCGACGCGCTGGCTAAATCAATGGCCGAAATTATTCAGGCCAATCTGCGGCAGGTCGGCGTCCAGGTCACCCTGGTGGGTGAGGAGGAGAGCAGCATTTACGCCCGCCAGCGCGAAGGCCGCTTCGGTATGATCTTCAATCGCACCTGGGGCGCGCCCTACGATCCGCATGCCTTTTTAAGCTCGATGCGCGTCCCGTCGCATGCGGATTACCAGGCCCAGCGAGGCCTGCCGGACAAGGCGCTGATTGATAAAGAGATTAGCGAAGTACTGACCACGGGGGACGAGGCGCTGCGGAGAAAACGGTACCACGATGTGCTGACCCGCCTGCATCAGGACGCGGTGTATCTGCCCATCAGCTATGTCTCGCTGATGTCGGTTGCGCACCAGGAGGTCGGGGAGATCCCGTTCGCCCCGGTGACCACCGAGATCCCTTTCGATCAGATTAACCCGGTAACGCCATAATGCTACGCTATATTTTACGCCGCCTGCTGCTGCTGATCCCGCTGCTGCTCGCCGCCTCCGCCATCATCTTTCTGCTGCTGCGGCTCGGCACCGGTGACCCGGCGCTGGATTATTTACGCCTGTCGAACCTGCCGCCCACTGAAGAGATGGTTGCCTCGACCCGCGAGCTGCTGGGGCTCAACCAGCCGCTGGCGATGCAGTATCTGCACTGGCTGTGGCGGGCGCTGCACCTGGATTTCGGTCTCTCCTATGCCACCCAGCGCCCGGTGCTGGATGACCTGCTGCACTTCCTGCCAGCCACCCTGCTGCTCACCGGCGCGGCGCTGGCGCTGATCCTCGTCACCTCCCTGCCGCTGGGCATCTGGGCGGCGCGCCATCGCGATCGCCTGCCGGACTATGTGGTACGGCTGATTGCCTTTCTTGGCGTCTCAATGCCGAACTTCTGGCTGGCCTTTCTGCTGGTGATGCTCTTTTCCGTGCATCTGCAGTGGCTCCCGGCGATGGGGTATGGCGACTGGCAGCACCTGATTTTGCCCGCCGTCTCCATCGCCTTTATGTCGCTGGCGATCAACGCCCGCCTGCTGCGCGCCAGCATGCTGGACGCCGCCAGCCAGCGTCACGTGATATGGGCGCGGCTACGCGGATTGAGCGCGCGCCAGGTGGAGCGCCGACATATCCTGCGCAATGCCACCCTGCCGGTGGTGACCGCCATGGGCATGCACATTGGCGAGCTGATCGGCGGCACCATGATTATCGAAAATATCTTTGCCTGGCCCGGGGTCGGCCGCTACGCAGTTTCCGCCATTTTCAATCGCGATTACCCGGTGATCCAATGCTTTACCCTGATGATGGTGACGGTGTTCGTGCTGGCTAATCTGGCGGTAGATGTGCTTAACGCGGCGCTCGACCCGCGCCTGCGCCGCCACGAGGAGGTGAGCGCATGAGATGGCTACAAAGCTTTCGCTGGCCGGTAAAACTGGCCATGCTGGTTATCGCGCTGTTGGCAGTCATCGCCATCGGCAGTGGCTGGTGGCTGCCCTGGGATCCAGCGGCGATTGACCTTCAGCAGCGGCTGCTACCGCCGGGCGCAGCGCACTGGCTCGGCACCGATCATCTCGGCCGGGATATTTTCTCACGCCTGCTGGCCGCCACCCGCGTTTCGCTGGGGGCGGTGATGGCTTGTCTGCTGCTGGTGCTGCTGATCGGTCTGGCGGTCGGCGGCAGCGCCGGGCTGCTGGGCGGCCGCGCCGACCGCGGCCTGATGCGCCTCGCCGAACTGTTTATGACCTTTCCGACCTCGATCCTGTCGTTCTTTATGGTGGGGGTGCTGGGTACCGGGTTGACCAACGTGATCCTCGCCATTGCGCTGTCGCACTGGGCCTGGTATGCCAGAATGGTGCGTAACCTGGTGGTTTCCCTGCGCCAGCGCGAATTTATCCTCGCCGCCCGACTGAGCGGCGCCAGCCAGTGGCGGCTGTTCAGCGACCATCTGGCCGGGGCGGTGATCCCCTCGCTGCTGGTGCTCGCCTCGCTGGATATCGGACATATGATGCTTCACGTGGCCGGCATGTCGTTCCTCGGTCTCGGCGTCAGCGCGCCGACGGCGGAATGGGGGGTAATGATCAACGACGCCCGACAGTATATCTGGACCCAGCCGCTGCAAATGGTCTGGCCGGGGCTGGCGCTGTTCATCAGCGTGATGGCTTTTAACCTGCTGGGCGACGCGCTGCGCGATCGTCTCGATCCCCACCTGATCGCGGAGCATAGCCACTGATGCCGCAGAAGATCCAACTGGAACAGATCTCGCTTGCCGCTGACCGACCGCTGGTCAGCGACGTTTCCTTCACCCTGCGCCGCGGGCAGGTGCTGGCGCTGCTCGGCAGCAGTGGCTGCGGAAAATCGCTGACCTGCGCCGCCGCGCTGGGCATGTTGCCGCCTGGCGTCAGGCAAACCGCCGGCCGGGTGCTGCTCGACGGCATTCCGGTGCACGGCGAACAACTGCGCGGCACGACTATTGCCACTATCATGCAAAACCCACGCAGCGCCTTTAATCCACTGCAGACCATGGCCGCGCACGCCCGGGAAACCTGCCGGGCAGCGGGTCGTGAAACAAATGACGCCGTGCTGCTGGCTGCGATGGAGGAAGTGGGTCTGGACAATCCACGGGCGCTGCTGAAGCGCTACCCCTTTGAGATGAGCGGCGGCATGCTGCAGCGGATGATGGTCGCTCTCGCCCTGCTCAGCCGCGCGCCCTTTATCATCGCCGACGAGCCGACGACCGATCTCGATGCCATCGCCCAGGCGCGCATTCTCGATCTGCTGGCGGATATCGTCGCCAGGCGCGGTCTGGGGCTGCTGCTGGTGACGCATGATATGGGCGTCGTGGCGCGGCTGGCGCATCACGTGACGGTCATGGAGAACGGTCGCCTCGTTGAACACTGCGATGTGAATACGCTATTTAGCGCCCCGCGGCACCCGCTCAGCCAGCGCCTGCTGGCCGCGCATCTGGCGCTGTACGGCCTGGAGAAAACACCATGAATTTACTCAGCGTCACCGGAGTGAGTCACGATTATCCTCACCACGGCAGGGTCCTGCATGCGATCCATCTCGCCATCGCCCCCGGCGAAACGGTGGCCCTGCTCGGACGCAGCGGCTGTGGGAAAAGCACCCTGGCGCGGATGCTGGTGGGTCTGGAAACGCCGCAGCACGGTGATATTGCCTGGCGCGGCACGCCGCTGACTGCCCTCAAGGGCGAGGCCATCGGCGCCTTCCGCCGTGATATTCAGCTGGTATTTCAGGATGCCTTCAGCGCGGTGAATCCGCGCAAAACGGTGCGCGAGATCGTCAGCGAACCGCTACGCCATCTGTTACGCTTGTCGCGTGAGGCGCGTTCGCGGCGGGTGGAAGAGATGCTGCTGGCCGTCGACCTCGCGCCGTCGCTGCTCGATAAGCGCCCGGCGCAGCTCAGCGGCGGACAGCTGCAGCGCGTCTGCCTGGCACGCGCCCTGGCGGTACGGCCGCAGCTGTTGATCCTGGATGAAGCGGTTTCAAATCTCGATCTGCTGCTGCAGGCGGAGATTATCGCCCTGCTGAAGCGTCTGCAGGCGCAGTTTGACACCGCCTGCCTGTTCATCACCCACGACCTGCGGCTGGTGGAGCGCTTTTGCCAGCGAGTGCTGGTGATGGAGCACGGGCGCATCGTCGAAACCGCGACGGTCAGCTTACCGCTGCGCCTGCACTCCCCTGCCGGACAGGCGCTCCAGCAAGCGGTGCTCCCCCCTTTTCCTGCCACTCTGCTAAACGAGGCCATGCCATGCAGCGCGTAACCCTGACCCTTGATGATGACCTGCTGGCCGCCCTCGATGCGCTCAGCGCCCGCCGTGGCTACCACAATCGCTCGGAGGCGGTACGCGATATTCTGCGCGACGCCCTCAACCAGGATCCTCCGTCGCCGGAATCACGGCGCGGGTATGCCGTCCTGTCGTACGTGTATGAACATGAGAAACGCGAACTGGCGAGCCGGCTGGTGGCCACCCAGCATCATCATCACGATCTCTCCGTCGCCACGCTGCATGTGCATATCAGTCATGACGACTGCCTCGAGATTGCGGTGCTGAAAGGTGACATGGCCGAGGTACAGCATTTTGCCGACGACGTGATTGCCCAGCGCGGCGTGCGGCATGGGCATTTGCAGTGTTTAGCGGATGATTAATTATTTGAAAATTCTTGGGTGGTTTATCAACAGTTGATAAACCACATAAACTATACGCTTTGTGAATTATCCCTCTTCGCCAATAATGGCGCCTCATTTAACGATCTCGTTATGGCGAGGCTCCTGCATAAATACAAGTTACCGCCCTGTTGGTATCGAGAGAGACCACTCAGGGAAATACAGGCTTCCATCGAATCAAGGTGTTGCCAAGGTAACTTCTGGCGGTCATGACCGTTCAGATACGTTATGCAGTGCTAAAACCAGGACGTAGGGATCTGCCTGCGCTAACCCTGTCTTGTTCGCCCCTATGAGTGATTTTTTATAGGGATTTTAATCATGTCTTCCATTCAACTCTGCGCCGCCCATCAGGCGACCTCTGGCTTCGACGGCGATGCGATCGCCCAGTACATGCGTACCGATTTTATTACGCTGCAGGAACATCTCAGCGTCCATGAGGCGCGCGAACACTTTATCTCCCAGCTGGACAGTGATGATATTCCCGGCCAGGTATTTGTCGTCGCCGGCAGGAAACTGCGCGGCAGCCTGTCGGTCAAAAAGCTCCTGCAGGAAGGGGATGTCGGGCAGTCTATCCGCTACCTGATGGACAGCTGCCTGTTTCGCGTCAAACCTGACGACGAGCGCCCGCAGGTGATTGCCGAGCTCAGCGAGCGCGGCCTCGACCTGGTACCGGTTGTCGATAAAGGCGAGCTGGTCGGCTGCCTGATGGAAAAGGAGATCGCCCATCTGCTGGAGGATGACGTCACCGAAGACGCCCAGCTGCAGGGGGCGACGCTACCGCTGGAAAAACCGTATCTGGAAAGCAGTCCGTGGACGCTGTGGAAGAAACGTTCGGTCTGGCTATTGCTGCTGTTCGTGGCCGAAGCCTATACCAGCAGCGTGCTGCAGCATTTCGAAGAGGCGCTGGAATCGGCCATCGCCCTCGCCTTCTTTATTCCGCTGCTCATCGGCACCGGCGGCAATAGCGGAACGCAGATCACCTCGACGCTGGTGCGCTCGATGGCGCTGGGGGAAGTGCGGCTGCGCGATATGGGGCGGGTGATCCGCAAAGAGGTGTCGACCTCGTTTCTGATTGCCCTGACCCTGGGTCTGGCGGGCTGCCTGCGCGCCTGGATGATGGGGATTGGCATGGAAATCACGCTGATCGTCAGCCTGACGCTGGTATGTATTACCCTGTGGAGCGCGATTGTCTCGTCGATCATTCCGATGGTGCTTAAGCGGATCGGCATCGACCCGGCGGTGGTTTCCGCGCCGTTTATCGCTACGCTGATTGATGGCACCGGGCTGATTATCTATTTCAAAATCGCCCAGTATTTTCTTGGGTTGAACTAACATCACGTAACAGCCCGGCCGATTTGCGCCGGGCTTATTCAACCAGGTTCTGGGCGCAACGAATCGTGGCGATAGCATTCAGGATACAAAGGATCTCTGGCGTGAGTTTGTAAAAAGCCTTTCCCTTTTCCGTTAATATTACCTTCCTGATATTTTTCCCTCGCACGATGAGATTAAAACCAATCTCGTTTTCCAGCGCACAAATACTGGTGGTAATGGACGCGGCATCGATACCAAAACGTTGTGCTGTATGATGAATATTCCCCGTTTGTACCATAACACTGAACATTTCAATCTGGGCATTATTCATAGTCAATACCCCCTTTTTATTTATTCATTCCGCCATCGTTTTAGTTAACCGCAAACAAAATGTCAATCACTGGCTGCCAATGCCCTGTCGAGCAACAATGTGAAATGCATAACACCGTTATTTAATTTTGCAATCCAGCCATTTCATAATGAAAAAACCCGACGATAACCCCTAATATAAATTTGTGATACTCATCAACATAAAAACAATTCACCATTAATTAACAAAATAAAAATCATTTTAATTTCAATATATTATAAAAATTATCACACTATAAATAAGTTGTGGCATAGGGCATGCACTTATCTCCACGTAAACAACACTGGAGAAATTGACATGACGTATAAAATTCTACTCCCGCAAGAGATCATGGCCGAAGGGAGAGAGTATCTGGAAAGCCGGGGTTATCAGCTAATTAATGGTTCCGGGATGGAAGAGGAAGATATCATCCGCGATATCGGCGACTGCGACGGTATCATCGTGCGCCTGTCAAAAATGTCCGACCGCGTTTTTGAAGCGGCTAAAAAGCTCAAAGTGGTGGCCCGCCATGGCGCAGGTTACGATACCGTAGATCTGGAGTCAGCCAAACGTCATGGCGTTGTGGTATTAAATGCCCCGATAGCCAACAGTATGTCAGTTGCGGAACTGACCATATTTTATATGCTGCACTGCTCACGTAATTTCAAGCTGGTCGAAGAAAAAATGCTTGAAGATTATTACTGGGCAAAACTGCGCACCCCGAAAGTTGAACTTGATGGTAAAACCCTGGGTTTAATTGGCGTAGGAAATATCGGCTCGCGCGTCGCGTTAAAAGCATTGCACGGCTTTAATATGAAAGTCATTGCCTATGATCCCTATAAAACGCAGCAGCAGATCCCCGAGGGTGTCGAACTGACTGACGATTTCGACCGAATTTTCAAAGAGAGTGATTTCATTTCGCTGCACTGCCCAACAACAGCGGAAACCACCGACTTCGTCGGCGAAAAACAGTTCTCGATGATGAAGCCCAGCGCCTATTTCATTAATACCGCCCGCGGCAAACTCGTCGATGAGCGCGCACTTTATCACGCCTTAAGCCAGCAAATTATCGCCGGCGCCGGTGTTGATGTTTTGAAGAAAGAACCCTTCGATGCCAACGATCCTATTTTCGCGCTGAGCAATATCGTCATCGGCCCCCATATCGGCGCCGCCACTATCGAAGCAACCGACAGGGCGTCTCTTCATTCCGCCATCGGCATTGACGAAGTGTTATCGGGTAAAAAACCGTCCTGGCCGGTCCCAGGTTTTTAAGGAGCAAGAGATGACTATTGGTAACCGTGTATTTTTAAAACGTCCGGTGGGAAATATTGCCCTGCTGAAAGAATATGAGCACCTGCCGGCGGCAAATATTGCTGACACCATGAACCGTATCGCGGTATTAGGCAACGGCATCAAGCGTATTTCCTCACCTCAAAAACCGATTATGGCCGGCTTCGCCATTACGGTAAAAGCTCGCGCCGGCGACAATTTGATGCTCCATGCCGCCCTGGATATGGCGGGGGAAAATGACGTCATCGTGGTCTCCAACGAAGGGGATCGCTCGCGGGCATTGATGGGCGAAATCATGGTGGCGTATGCCCACCACATGAAGAAAATTGCCGGTATCGTGCTGGACGGGCCGATTCGCGATATCGACGCCCTATCGGTGCTTGATTTTCCGCTCTATGCCACAGGCTCGAATCCGGCAGGCCCTTTCAAAATGGGACCCGGGGAAGTGAATACCCCCATTGCCGTGGGCGGCGTCGCTGTCTGCCCTGGCGATTTAATTGTCGGCGATGCGGATGGCGTCATTGTCATCCCACTAAGCGATGCAGAAACGGTGCTGGATAAAGCGAAAGAGTACGCCAAATTCGATGCCAGCAAAGTGGACGCCGCCAAAAACGGTACCGCCAATCGTCAATGGGTTAAAAAATCGCTGGATGCAACGGGCGTCGAATTTATCGACGACACGTACCGTTAATTCGATTAAATAATATAAGCCACGGTGGTTTATCTGCCGTGGCCTTAAAGCAAAGGTAACAAAAATGCTTTATTTAAAACTCTTGCCGATTATCTTTTTCCCTGTTTTATTTTGGATAATACCGCATCCGGAAGGCGTTGCCGCCCCGACATGGCATATGGTTGGCATTTATCTGGCCATGCTCTGTGGCCTGGTCTTACGCCCGTTTACCGACGCGGTGATTATGCTGATTATTCTGGGATTCGCCTCTCTGGTACTCGACCCCGGTCCGCTATTCGCTGGATTTGGCAGCCCGATGGTATGGTTTATTATCAGCGCTTTTATTATTTGCAAAGCGTTTGTCATTACCGGGTTAGGTAAACGCATTGCTTATCTGTTACTCAAACGCTACGGCAAAAATACCCTGACGCTCGGCTATCTGATGATGGTCACCGATACCGTACTGGCCCCGGCGACCGGTTCAAACATGTCGCGTTCGGGAGGGATCACCTACCCCATTTTCAGGAATATCGCCGAAGCGCTTGGCTCGAAGCCCGACGACGGTAGCCGCAAAATCGGTGCCTATCTGACTATCCTGATGTACGTCGTCTCGATGGGGACCTCCAGCCTGTTCCTGACCGGGATGGCCACCAACTCGATCACCGTTTCATTAGCCAATGAAATTATGAAGGTCAATCTTGAGTGGATGACCTGGTTTAAAGCCGCCGTTGTCCCGGCGGGACTGGTGCTCATTCTGGCGCCCTGGATCCTGTATAAAATCTATGCCCCGGAACTCAAAGTTATTGAGAACGTGAACGAAATTGCGGAAAAAGGCCTCAATGAATTAGGCCCGGTAAAACGCGAAGAGAAGCTGTTGATCGTGTTCTTTATTCTCGGCGTGTTAGGCTGGATGACCGGGTCTATCACCGGTATTGCCTTTATTCCGGTAGGGCTCGCCTTCCTCGCCTGTCTGCTGCTTTTCGGCGTCCTGAGCTGGAATGACGTGGTCAGCGAAAAATCAGCCTGGCAGACCTTTGTCTGGTACGGCGCCTTCTACGGTTGCGCGGTGGCGCTGTCAAAAGGGGGCTTCTATGTTTACCTGGTCGACGTGATTAAAAATTATCTCGATCTCTCGCATTTGAGTGAAATCAGCGCGATTGCCGTGCTGGTGTTTATCAGCCTGGCGGTCCGCTATTTTTTCGTCTCAAACAGCGCCTTTGTGGTCTCTTTCTATCCGGTACTTTTTACCCTGGGTATGACCACGCAGGCACATCCGATGTACGTCGCGCTCTCCCTGGCCTTCTCCGCAGGCTATGGCGCGTTATTGACCCACTATGGCAATGGGGCTGGTGTATTTACGTTCTCCAGCGGCTACGTGCCACAGAAAACCTTCTGGATGCTCGGCACCATTATGGTTGTGGTGAACGTGTTAATCTTCTTCTTAATCGGTATTCCTTACTGGAAGCTTATCGGCATCTGACAGGAGCATAAAATGAAACTGGATATAGTCATTAAAAACGGCCAGATCGCCGATATTGAAAACCGTACTTATATCAACGCCGATATTGGTATTAAGGGTAACCGCATCGTTGATATTTCTCATCATAGCGACCTGCAGGCTGAAACCGTTATTGATGCGTCGGGCTGTATCATTCTTCCCGGCCTCATCGATTTTCATGGCCATGTTTTCCATGGCGGAACGGCGATTAGCGTTAACCCTGATATCGTCTGTTTACCCAACGGCGTCACCAGCATGGTCGATGCCGGGAGCAGCGGATGGGTCAACTATTCGCTATTTCGTAATAGCGTGATCCATCCGGCGATGGTGAAAATTAAGAGCTATTTAAACGTGGTCAATGTTGGCCTCTCCACCCTCGGCGGCGGGCCCACCGGCTACCTTGAAAATACCAATCCGGCCAATTACAACGAGGAAAAAATTGCCCAGACGCTGAATGACAATAGAGACAACATCCTGGGTTTGAAATTACGCTATAGCCAGGATATCGCCCGAGGCAAACAGTATGCCAGCGATCCGCTGTTAGCCACGGTCGCCCTCGCACGCAAACTGGAAACCTCGATTTGCGTGCATGTCACCGACTCCCTGTTGTGCGCCGATGAACTGATCCGCTATTTTGAAGAGGGCGACATCTATGCGCACTGTTTCCACGGTACCGGTCATTCCATTCTCAACGAACAAGGGCAGGTGTATGCCGCCATCAAAGAAGCACAGTCCCGGGGGGTGATCTTCGATTGTTCAAACGGTGTCGCCCACTTTGATTTCAAGGTGGCGCAATCGGCGATGGAGCAGGGATTCTACCCTGATATCATCAGTACCGATTTAACCCTGCGCAATAGCTTGCGTACTGATAAGGTCTATAGCCTGCTGCATGTGATGTCGAAATATCTCAATATGGGCATGCCGTTCTTTGACGTTATCCGCGCCGTGACCGCCACGCCGGCTCGCCTGATGAAAATGCAGGGGCAGATTGGTACCCTGGCGGCAAACGCTATTGCCGATATTTCCATTGTGAAATTACGCAAAGATAAGATCACCTTTGAAGATACCCGGGGAAAAACCCTGGAGGGTGATTGCTACCTCGATAACTGCGCCACTATCTGTAACGGACAGATTGTTTATCGCCGTCTGCGTTTCTAATTCGCAAGCCACCAGCCATACGCCTTTCCAGGCGTATGGCTGGTATGATAAAACCCCTCTTCTATGACCTTCGTCATTATTTATCTGCGCCTTAAAATTATAATGATTTTAGCCAATCCTGAGCCGATAAGTGAATAATGTATGAAGAATAATGAAATTGTCATCTTCTCAGTTTCCAGCACCATTACCCAACGGATAATGAATGTTCTTATTGAGCGTAAACTGGAAATCCCCGTCTATGAATTTCGTTATTCTGACGTTCTCAATAAAGCTAATGAAATGATCCAGTCCGGCACCAGAATCATTATTAGCCGGGGCGGCACTGCGGCCCTGCTTCGCAATAACATCCCTATTCCGGTTATCGAAATTGCCCATGATTTTCATGGCGTATACCGCATCCTGCAGGAAGCCAAGAATAAATCACAGAAAATTGCCGCCATTGGTTTCCCTCAGTTTTGCCGGGCGCTGCGGCATTACCAAAGCATGACCAACGACGAGTTTAAAATCTGCCAGGTCTACAATCACCATGACATTGAAAATGTTATAAAAAATCTGTCAGAAAATGGTTATCATATGGTCATTGGTGGTTTGACTGTCGCCGAAATGGCCAAGAAATACAATCTCAACGTTATTGAAGGCGACGCCGACAATAATTCCATTGAACAAGCCATTAATGAAGCTCATGGCTTACTAAAATATATTAATCGGGAAAATTTAAAGTTAGTCATGAGCCATGCGGCATTGAATCAATCACGCGAAGGCATTATGTGTGTTGATCAACTGGGTGAAATCATTAATATCAATGCTATCGGCATGACCTTATTTCAATGTCAGGTGGGTGACAAAATCTTTAAAAAAGAAGCTTTTAAAGATATCTATGCCAGCATGATTAATGAGTCCAACATCAAAGAGCAAACTATCGAAATTAATGGCACACTTGTTTGTATCTCAGTCCGTCATTTTTCCAATCGCCAAAACACCTATGCCATTATCACTGGCTTAAGCCAGGAAAGCACACTCTGGCAGCAGACTAACAGTAAAAAAAGTAAATTACGCGGCTATGCCACCAGCTATTCTTTTGACAATATTATTACGCAATCGCCGATCATGCATCAGGTGATACGAAAAGCCAGGCTGTGCGCTCAGCATGATCTTCCGGTCCATCTCTTAGGGGATACCGGCACGGGGAAGGAACTGTTTGCTCAGAGTATTCATCACGTCAGCGCCCGCAGCCATGGTCCTTTTATCGCCATCAACTGCGCGGCTATTCCGGAGAGCCTGCTGGAAAGTGAACTTTTCGGTTATGCCGAAGGCGCATTTACCAATGCGCGGAAGGGAGGCAAACCCGGGGTCTTTGAAATGGCCACTAACGGAACGGTATTTATCGATGAGATCAGTGAGGCCCCGCTGTCGGTCCAGGTGAAGCTGCTGCGCGTATTGCAGGAGAAGCAATTTTCCCGTCTTGGTGGCGACAGCCTGCTCTCAGCCGATTTTCGCCTGATCACCGCCAGCAATAAAGATCTGGGTCAGCTCATCGCCAGCGGGGAGTTCCGCCAGGATCTCTATTACCGAATCAATATCCTTGAACTGCAGCTCCCGCCATTACGCGAAAGACCTGAAGATATTATGGTGCTGATTCACCATCTTCTGCAGCAACAGAACAAGCACCTCACCTTTACCCCGGATGCCGTGAACTGCTTACAGAACTATGACTGGCCAGGCAATATCCGTGAGCTGCAGGCGGTCATTTATCGCCTCATCGTCTTGCTGGAGGGTAATACGGTGGATAAAGCGGTATTGCAGCAGATCAGTCACCTCTCATCGCCCTGTCACCAGGGCGTGTCTCTTGTGACTGACCTCGCGGTGGTCGCGGATGAGAGCGATCTGCTAAAAAAACAGGAGAAACAGCTGATCGCGAGCGTGATTGAAAAAACGGATGGCGACAGAACCAAAGCCTCGGCCATCCTCGGCATCAGTCCTACCACCCTGTGGCGTAAACTGAAGCAACATAACATCAGCGGATAAACCGAACCTGTCCGCCGGAATAAAACCGCCGTTACCCTTCCACCAGCGCCTGCGCGCAGGCCCAGGCGCTTGACCACGCCCACTGGAAGTTATAGCCGCCGAGCCAGCCGGTGACGTCCATCACTTCGCCGATAAAGTAGAGACCCGACGCCTTACGCGCCTCCATGGTACGTGACGAAAGTTCGTTGGTATCCACGCCGCCGAGGGTCACCTCCGCCGTCCGGTAGCCTTCGGTGCCGTTCGGCTGCACGCGCCAGGCGGTCAGTGTCTCCACCAGCGTCTGCTGATCGCGAACGTTCAGTTGCTTCAGTGTTACATCAGGTATCTGTCCCAGCTGCTGCAGACACTCCACCAGCCGCTTCGGCAGCTGCATCGCCAGGGTATTTTTCAGGCTCTGGTTGGGATGCGCGCTGCGCTGCTCGTTAAGGAAGTCCTCAAGATTGCAGTCCGGCAACAAGTTAACAGTGACGAACTCGCCGGGCTGCCAGTAGCTGGATATCTGCAGCACCGCCGGCCCGGAAAGGCCACGATGGGTAAACAGCAGATTTTCGCGGAACAGGGTGCCGTTCTCGGCGGTAATGGTAGAAGGCACCGAAACGCCGGAGAGCACCTGAAGCTGCTCGAGCAGCGGCTTATGCAGGGTAAACGGCACCAGCCCGGCGCGGGTCGGCAGTACCTTCAGGCCGAACTGCTCGGCCACCTTGTAGCCAAACGGCGAGGCGCCGAGCCCCGGCATCGACAGACCGCCGGAGGCAATCACCAGCTTTTTGGTCATCAGCGTTTCGCCGTTCACCTGTAGCCGGTAGCCTTGTTCATCTCGCTCGACGCTGAGAATTTCGCTGCGCAGGCGGATCTGCACGTCGCCCTTTTCGCATTCCGCGAGCAGCAGATTGACGATCTGCTCCGCCGAATCATCACAAAACAGCTGGCCGAGCGTCTTCTCATGCCAGGCGATGCCATATTTGCCGACCAGCTCGATAAAGTCCCACTGGGTGTAGCGCGCCAGGGCAGATTTGCAAAAATGCGGGTTTTGGCTCAAATAGGCCGCCGGCTCAACATACATGTTGGTAAAGTTGCAGCGGCCGCCGCCGGACATCAGAATTTTTCGTCCCGGCTTTTTGCCGTTATCGAGCAGCAGGACGCGGCAGCCGAGCTGGCCCGCCTGCGCTGCGCAAAACATTCCCGCCGCTCCGGCGCCAACGACAATGGCATCAAACCTTTCCACACCGCGTTCCTCGTTCCCCAATTGTCGGGTTTTGTAAATATTTCACTCTGGTCACACCAGCGGGAAAAATCCCGCATTAGATACATCATTGAAAGATATAGGATTACTCCCAACAGGGTAAAACCTAAACAGGAAGAAAATCAAAAAAAGTCTATATTTCACTTTGCCCGCGCCGCGAAAGTCACTGATAATGCGCCGCGTTCATGTCCTCAAAATGGCGTAACGTCCTATGCTACATTTATTTGCCGGTCTGGATTTACATACCGGACTATTATTATTGCTTGCTTTAGCTTTTGTACTGTTTTACGAAGCGATTAACGGTTTCCATGATACCGCAAACGCGGTGGCTACGGTTATCTACACTCGCGCAATGCGGTCGCAGCTTGCTGTGGCGATGGCGGCGCTCTTCAACTTCTTCGGCGTTCTGCTGGGCGGTCTCAGCGTAGCCTATGCCATTGTGCATATGCTGCCCACCGATCTGCTGCTTAACATGGGTTCCGCACATGGCCTCGCCATGGTGTTTTCTATGCTGCTGGCGGCGATCATCTGGAACCTCGGCACCTGGTATTTCGGCCTCCCGGCCTCCAGTTCTCACACCCTGATTGGCGCCATCATCGGTATTGGTTTAACCAATGCGCTGATGACCGGTACTTCAGTGGTTGATGCGCTGAATATCCCGAAAGTCATCGGCATTTTTGCTTCGCTTATCATCTCGCCGATCGTCGGTCTGGTGATTGCGGGCGGCCTGATTTTCATTCTCCGTCGCTACTGGAGCGGTACCAAAAAACGCGCGCGTATCCACCTGACCCCCGCAGAGCGTGAAAAGAAAGACGGTAAGAAAAAACCGCCGTTCTGGACCCGTATTGCCCTGATCCTGTCCGCTATCGGCGTGTCGTTCTCCCACGGCGCCAACGATGGGCAGAAAGGCATTGGTCTGGTGATGCTGGTGCTGATTGGCGTCGCCCCGGCGGGCTTCGTGGTGAATATGAACGCCTCCGGTTACGAAATCACTCGTACCCGCGATGCGGTCAACAACGTGGAAACCTTCTTCCAGCAGCGCCCTGATCTGCTGAAGAAAGCCACCGGTGTTGACCAACTGGTTCCGTCTCCGGATACCAATACCGCGGCCAACGGTGAGTTTCATTGCCATCCAGCAAATACTATCAACGCGCTTGACCGCGTGAAGACTATGCTGACCGGCGTTGAAACCTACGATTCACTGTCACCGGATCAGCGCGGTCAGCTGCGTCGCATTATGCTCTGCATCTCCGACACCACTGATAAAGTGGCGAAGCTGCCGGACGTCAGCGCTGACGACCAGCGTCTGCTGAAGAAACTGAAAACCGATATGCTGAGCACCATCGAGTACGCGCCAATCTGGATTATTATGGCGGTCGCGCTGGCGTTAGGTATCGGCACCATGATCGGCTGGCGCCGCGTGGCGACCACCATCGGCGAGAAGATTGGTAAGAAGGGCATGACCTACGCTCAGGGGATGTCGGCACAGATGACCGCAGCGGTTTCTATCGGCCTGGCGAGCTACACCGGAATGCCGGTTTCCACCACCCACGTGCTCTCCTCCTCGGTGGCGGGGACAATGCTGGTGGATGGCGGTGGTCTGCAGAAAAAGACCGTGACCAGCATCCTGATGGCCTGGGTGTTGACCCTTCCGGCAGCGATTATCCTTTCAGGCGTCCTTTACTGGCTCTCCCTGAAACTGATTTAAACGTCATTCGATCAAAACGGGTCAGCTTGCTGGCCCGTTTTTTTATCCCGAAGATGTCGTTAGTGCCAGATCATCAGCGCAATCAGGCTCACCACCACCAGACCGCACAGCGCGCTGGTCAGGATAAACTGACGACGGACACGTTCGCAGCGACGAATAAATTCATCATCGTGATGGTCACGGTAACGCTGGGCGTAGATATACCAGACCAGCCGCATCTGTTTGCTGGGCTGCCCATGCGAGGTAAAAAAGCCGCCGCCATCAACATACTGATAGAGCAAGGGATCGCAACCACGTAGCACCACCAATAATGCACGCAACGATGAGAAGTAGCGTGCCATATTCACCACACAAACGACACACAGGGCCCAAAACAGCGCAATAGTGCTGATCATACCTCCTCCCCGGCGACCCGCCCACGGAGAAATCCTCCGCGGCTACCGCTCCCCAAATAACCCACGACGATACCGTAAAGAGTGCGATTCCGATCACATTTATTTTTCCGACCGGCTCATTAAATAGTGTAGGAGATCCATTAATTTTTTTACCACAAGGTTATTCGTTATCAATACGTAAGACGGATAAATTTGTTTAACTTTTAGGTGAACCCAGTGCATTGACGGAGTGCGGGGGGCGCTATAAGGTAGGAAATATCTTCTACAATGAAGTCCTTAAAGGCTACCCTCCCGCGAATGTAGCACGCAGGACGCGGGCGAAACGGCAGCGCCAGCTGTCAGGTCCAATGGTCATCGACAAACTTATGGAAGGAGTAACACTATGGCTTACAAACATATTCTTATTGCAGTAGACCTGTCCCCGGAGAGTAAAGTACTGGTTGAAAAAGCCGTTTCTATGGCCCGCCCGTATAACGCAAAAGTGTCCCTGATCCACGTGGATGTGAATTACTCCGACCTCTACACCGGGCTGATTGACGTTAACCTCGGCGACATGCAAAAACGCATCTCCGAAGAGACCCATCACGCGCTGACCGAGCTCTCCACCAACGCGGGCTACCCGATCACCGAGACCCTGAGCGGCAGCGGCGACCTCGGCCAGGTGCTGGTCGATGCGATTAAAAAATATGATATGGATCTGGTGGTCTGCGGCCACCATCAGGACTTCTGGAGCAAGCTGATGTCTTCTGCCCGCCAGCTGATCAACACCGTCCATGTCGACATGCTGATCGTCCCGCTGCGCGACGAAGAAGACGAATAACCGTCCCGTTTTATCCGCGTAAGACGCCCGCCGATGCGGGCGTCTTTATTTTCGCTTTCCCCTCACCGCATGGCAGAGATTAAAGCCATAAAATCGCCATTCAATTAGTGTGATCAACCAGTTATTCGCCAAAACATCTATATAATAATCTATTCATTAAGCCAATAACCGCAGCATGGCGAGTTATCAGACATTTTCGGCGCGTTCTGGCATACGCGTTCATACTTTTTGGGAAAGTAAAACAAGGCGAAGGAATATGAATACAACTGCACCTACGGGCTTGCTGCAGCAACCTCGTCCGTTCTTCATGATCTTCTTTGTGGAGCTCTGGGAACGTTTTGGCTATTACGGCGTTCAGGGGATCCTGGCGGTCTTCTTTGTCAAACAGCTGGGCTTCTCTCAGGAACAGGCCTTTATCACCTTCGGCGCCTTCGCGGCGCTGGTTTACGGGCTGATCTCTATCGGCGGCTACGTGGGCGACCATCTGCTGGGGACCAAACGCACGCTGGTGCTCGGCGCCATTGTGCTGGCTATCGGCTACTTTATGACCGGGATGTCGCTGCTGAAACCGCAGCTGATCTTTATCGCTCTCGGCACCATCGCCGTCGGCAACGGTTTGTTTAAAGCCAACCCGGCGAGCCTGTTGTCAAAATGCTATCCGCCTAAAGACGCCCGTCTCGACGGGGCGTTTACCCTGTTTTATATGTCGATAAACATCGGTTCACTGCTGTCGCTCTCGCTGGCGCCGGTGATCGCCGAAAAGTTTGGCTATGCCGTGACCTATAACCTGTGCGGCGCCGGGCTGATTATCGCGCTGCTGGTCTACTTCGCCTGCCGTGGGATGGTGAAAGATATTGGCTCCGAGCCGGATCATCGCCCCCTCAGCCTGCGCAATCTGGCGCTGGTGCTGGCCGGGACGGTGGTAATGATTTTTCTCTGCGCCTGGCTGATGCATAACGTGATGGTCGCCAACCTGATGCTGATTGTCCTGTCGATCGTGGTCATTGCGTTCTTTTTCCGCGAAGCGTTTCGCCTCGATAAAACCGGACGCAACAAAATGTTCGTCGCCTTTATCCTGATGATCGAGGCGGTGTTGTTCTACATTCTGTATGCCCAGATGCCGACCTCGCTAAACTTCTTCGCCATCAACAACGTCCATCATGAGATCCTGGGCTTTACCATCAATCCGGTCAGCTTCCAGGCGCTCAATCCCTTCTGGGTGGTGGTTGCCAGTCCGGTGCTGGCGGCGATCTACACCCATCTCGGTCACAAAGGGAAAGACCTGACCATGCCGGTGAAGTTTACCCTCGGGATGTTGCTCTGCGCGCTGGGCTTCCTGACCGCCGCAGCCGCCGGGATGTGGTTTGCCGACGCCCAGGGATTAACCTCGCCGTGGTTTATTGTGCTGGTCTATCTGTTCCAGAGCCTGGGCGAACTGCTGATCAGCGCCCTGGGGCTGGCGATGGTTGCCGCGCTGGTGCCGCAGCATCTGATGGGCTTTATTCTGGGGATGTGGTTTCTGACCCAGGCCGCCGCGTTCCTGCTGGGCGGCTATGTGGCGACCTTCACCGCAGTGCCGGAAAACATTACCGATCCGCTGCAGACCTTGCCGGTCTATACCAATGTGTTCAGTAAAATTGGCCTGGTGACGCTGGGCGTCACGGTGGTGATGGCGCTAATGGTGCCGTGGCTGAACCGGATGATTAATACCCCGGCCAGCGCCGAGTAACCGTTTAAGACGGCCGATCCGCGCTGGCGCCGTTTGTTCAGATATTGCGGTTCCCGGCTTACGCTACACTGAGCCGGGCGACAATTCGGTAGCCCGGATAAGGCGCGTTGCGCCGCTATCCGGGAGATACCACCACGGCGTAATATTACTCCGGCGTACCGGCGTAAATATCAAACCGATGCCCTTTGGTCACCACCGCGTTCGGCGTGGCGACCTCCGCCAGCGGCGGCGCGTAATCCGGGCGCTTCACCACCACCCGTTTGGTCGCCAGCTGGCGCGCCGGGGCCAGCAGGCCATCGGCGTCTAAATCGGGCCCCACCAGCGACTGAAAGACGCGCATCTCTTTCTTCACCAGCGCGCTTTTCTGCTTATGCGGGAACATCGGATCGAGGTACACCACCTGCGGACGCGGGGTGATATCGGTCAGCGCCGTCAGGCTGGAGGCGTGGATCAGCTGCAGCCGCTCCTCCAGCCAGCCGCCAATTTCCGCATCGGCATAGCCGCGCGCCAGGCCATCGTCGAGCAGCGCGGCGACCACCGGATTACGCTCCAGCATTCGCACGCGGCAACCGACCGACGCCAGCACGAAGGCATCGCGTCCCAGCCCGGCGGTGGCGTCGACGACATCCGGCAGGTAATCACCTTTAATACCCACCGCTTTGGCGACCGCTTCACCGCGGCCGCCGCCAAACTTGCGCCGGTGGGCCATCGCCCCGCCGACAAAGTCGACGAAGATGCCGCCAAGTTTGGGCTCATCGCGCTTACGCAGCTCCAGATGCTCCGTCGTCAGCACCAGCGCCATCAGGTTATCTTCATCCTGCTCCAGCCCCCAGCGGGCGGCTAAAACAGATAAGGCGCCGTCTCCGGCGCCTGTTTCATCAATTAAGCAGATCTTCACCGCAGACTTAACCCTTGATCCCGTAGTGCTCCAGCATCGCGTCCAGCTGCGGCTCACGGCCGCGGAAGCGTTTGAACAGCACCATCGGCTCTTCGGAACCGCCGCGGCTCAGGATATTGTCGAGGAACGACTGACCGGTTTCGCGGTTGAAAATCCCCTCTTCTTCGAAGCGTGAGAAGGCGTCCGCCGCCAGCACGTCGGCCCACAGGTAGCTGTAGTAGCCCGCCGCGTAGCCGCCGGCGAAGATGTGGCTGAACGCATGCGGGAAACGGCCCCAGGTCGGGCCCGGCACCACAGCGACCTGCTTTTTAATCTCGGCCAGGGTCTCAAGAATTTTCGCCCCCTGCTCCGGCTTGTATTCCGCATGCAGGCGGAAATCGAACAGGCCGAACTCCAGCTGGCGCAGAATAAACATCGCCGCCTGGTAGTTTTTCGCCGCCAGCATTTTCTCCAGCAGCTCCTGCGGCAGCGGTTCACCGGTTTCATAATGACCGGAGATAAACGCCAGCGCTTCCGGCTCCCAGCACCAGTTTTCCATAAACTGGCTCGGCAGTTCGACTGCATCCCACGGCACCCCGCTGATGCCGGAAACGCCGGCGGTATCAATGCGGGTCAGCATGTGGTGCAGACCGTGGCCGAACTCGTGGAACAAGGTAATCACTTCGTCGTGGGTGAACAGCGCCGGTTTGCCGTTGACCGGGCGGTTGAAGTTACAGGTCAGGTAGGCGACCGGCTTCTGCAGGGAACCATCCAGTTTACGCATCTGACCGACGCAATCGTCCATCCACGCCCCGCCGCGTTTATGTTCACGGGCATACAGGTCAAGATAGAAGCTGCCGCGCAGCTCGTTGTGTTCGTCATACAGCTCGAAGAAGCGCACTTCCGGATGCCACACATCGACATCGGTACGCTCTTTGGCGGTAATGCCGTAAATGCGCTTAACCACTTCGAACAGGCCGTTAACGGCTTTGTTTTCCGGGAAATAGGGGCGGAGCTGCTCATCGCTGATGCTGTAGAGGTGCTGCTTCTGTTTTTCGCTGTAGTAGGCGATGTCCCACGGCTGCAGTTCATCAACGCCAAACTCGGCTTTGGCGAAGGCGCGCAGCTGGGCCAGCTCTTTCTCGCCCTGCGGACGGGCACGTTTGGCCAGGTCGGTGAGGAAGTCGAGCACCTGCTGCGGATCCTCCGCCATTTTGGTGGCGAGGGATTTAAAGGCATAGCTGTCAAAGCCCAGCAGCTGCGCCAGCTCATGGCGCAGAGCGAGGATCTCCGCCATCACCGGGCTGTTATCCCATTTACCGGCATTCGGGCCCTGGTCGGAGGCACGCGTGGAGTAGGCGCGGTACATCTCTTCGCGCAGCGCCTGGTTGTCGCAGTAGGTCATCACCGGCAGGTAGCTCGGGATATCCAGGGTCAGCAGATACCCTTCCTGCTCTTTCGCCTGGGCCTGAGCCTGAGCGGCGGCCAGCGCGCTTTCCGGCATACCGGCCAGATCGGCGACGTCGGTCACCAGCTTGTTCCAGCCCATGGTGGCGTCGAGGACGTTGTTGCTGTACTGGTTACCCAGCTCAGAGAGGCGCGAGGCGATTTCACCGTAGCGTTTCTGCGCCTCCGGCGGCAGGCCAATACCGGATAGTTCAAAATCGCGCAGCGCGTTGTCGACCGCTTTTTTCTGCGCGGTATTCAGCGTGGCGTAGTTATCGCCATCGCGCAGGTCACGGTAGGCTTTATACAGGCCTTCATGCTGGCCGACCCAGGTGCTGTACTCGGAGAGCAGCGGCAGGGTCTGTTCGTAAGCTTCGCGCAGTTCCGGGCTGTTTTTTACCGAATTCAGATGGCTGACTGGCGAGAAGATGCGTCCCAGCACATCGTCCACTTCCGCCAGCGGCTGGCAAAGATTTTCCCAGCTATACGGCGCGCCGTGCGCCACCGCGCTTTCCACCGCGGCCCGGCAATCATCCAGCGCTTTGGTGACCGCAGGGACCACGTGTTCCGGTTTGATCGCAGAAAAAGGCGGCAGGGAAAAAGGCGTCAGTAATGGATTGGTCATATGCGCTGTCCTGTTGAAAAGGGTGAATGAAGCGCGCGTCCGGCGCTTATGCATGAGATCTAGAATGGGGGATAGTTGGGGGAATTTCAATGACGGGCGGTGCGTCATCCTGGGTATTACTGCGATAAGTCCGCCCGTTGCGGGAAAAGGCCGACACGCGGTGCAGCGTGCCGGAAACCGCATTAATGCCTTTTTTGCGCCATCTCCCAGGCCGCCGACAGATTCAACCGCTGCCAGAACTGCTGTTCGGGGGTGGCGCCGGAAAGGGGGTAGCCCGCCGGCAGCGCGGTGTTGACCATCAACGCCCGACGCTGGGCCGCTGACAGCTGCGGCAGGGCAGCCTCCAGTAACACTTCCGCCCCCTCAGGCACCTGCAGACGTGGCTGCGGCCCCTTCTGCTGCGGCAGATCGTAGGTCATGGTGAAACGAGAGAAATCACGCATCGCCGGATCGCGCCAGGGATCGTCTTTCACGCTGCTCTTCGCGCACTCAGCAAGCGATGTGCCGCAGGCTTTCGCCAGCGCGGCGCGCAGCTGATCGCGAGCTTCGTTAAATAATACCCGGTAGTGCGGATCGTTAAGATAATGGGCCACGTTGCGCTCAGCCACCATCCGCGAGCCGATCACGTCCAGCGGATAGTGGACGCCCAGCACGATGCGCGAGTAGCCATAGCGGGCGCCGCGCGCCACCAGCGCGTCGTAGCGCTCCGGGATCATCGCCGCCAGCAGCAGCGCATCGGTATAGCCGGTGTTGGTGTGGCCGCTGGGGAACGAGCCGCCGTCGGCGGTATAGGGCTGGTTATCCTTCACCACCACGTCGTCAGGCACCAGGTGAATGGTGTTGCCCTGAACCAGAAACGGCCGCGGATTGTTGAAGTGCTTTTTCGCCTCGCCGGTGCTGACTTCCGAGGCTTTGATCAATGCTGCCGCTTTCCCCAGCGCGCCCTGGTCATAGGCGGTCAGAAACGCTTTGCCCAGCCGCGGCCCCAGCGCATCGCTGAGGAAGTAGAGGTAGCTAATCCCTTCCGCATCGGCCAGCGCCTGACGGCGTGTCGTCTGCACGGCATCGCGATTGATGCTAGTCACCGTCGCCAGATTCTGCTTCACGACGGTCTCCGGCAGGGTGCTGAACGCCGACAACAGCGCAATACCCGCCTGCTGGTTGGCCCGGGTCTGGAAGTCATAGCCGCTGGCCTTCAGCCAGGCGGTATCGGCCTGAGTTTTGTTTTGTTTCGTGTGCGCCAGCCGATCGCGGGTCAGCGTGGCGGCATCCCCCTGCAGAGCGTGACGTAGCTGCGTCAGCGCCTGTTGCTCAAGATCGTCATACGCCTGGCTGGAGGCAGCCGGCGTCACGCTATTAGCGAGGGCCGCCGCCCTGTCCAGCGGGATGTCTTTGGCCAGAACCGGTTGCGCCAGCAGCAGCGCGACGGCCAGCAGTGAGAGTTGCCTTTTCATTATTTTTCCTTTTATTCAGATAATTACCTTGCCTGCACCCGACGCTAGCGCGGCCGTTTGACGTTTTTATGACAGCGTTATGTTTTGCAACGCTTTTGGCAGAAATGAAACAGCGCGGCGGCGCAGCGGTAATCTCGGCCGATCTGCGGTAAACTATCGGTTAACTTGTTTACTTCCCGGAATCTCTGTATCCATGCTCAGTTATCGCCACAGCTTTCACGCAGGCAACCACGCCGACGTCCTCAAACACACCGTTCAGAGCCTGATCATCGAAGCGCTGAAAGAGAAAGAAAAACCGTTTCTCTACCTGGACACCCACGCTGGCGCGGGCCGCTATCAGCTGAGCGGCGAGCACGCCGAGCGTACGGGCGAGTATCTCGAAGGCATCGCCCGCATCTGGCAGCAGGACGACCTGCCGGCAGAGCTGGAGCCGTATATTTCCGTGGTCGAACACTTCAACCGTAATGGCCAGCTGCGCTACTATCCGGGCTCTCCGCTGATCGCCCGCCAGCTGCTGCGCGAGCAGGACAGCCTGCAGATGACCGAGCTGCACCCGAGCGACTTCCCGCTGCTGCGCGCCGAGTTCCAGAAAGACAGCCGCGCGCGCGTCGATAAAGCCGATGGCTACCAGCAGCTGAAAGCCAAACTGCCGCCGGTATCACGCCGTGGTCTGATTCTGATCGACCCGCCGTATGAAATGAAAACCGACTATCAGGCGGTGGTAACCGGGATCCACGAAGGCTACAAACGCTTCGCCACCGGCACCTACGCCCTGTGGTATCCGGTCGTGCTGCGCGCACAGATCAAACGCATGATCAAAGAGTTAGAAGCCACAGGCATTCGCAAAATTCTGCAAATCGAGCTGGCGGTGCGTCCGGACAGCGACCAGCGCGGCATGACCGCCTCCGGGATGATCGTCATCAACCCGCCGTGGAAGCTGGAGCAGCAGATGAACAATGTGCTGCCGTGGCTGCACAGCAAGCTGGTTCCGGCCGGCACCGGCCACGCCACCGTCAGTTGGATCGTACCGGAGTAATCGCAACCATCGGTGGAACCTTTTAAGCCTCGCGCTACAATCGCGGCAATCAACGATTAAGGACATATGGGCATGAGCAAACATTATGATTACCTCGCCATCGGCGGCGGTAGCGGCGGTATCGCCTCGATTAACCGCGCGGCCATGTACGGCCAGAAGTGCGCGCTGATTGAAGCCAAAGAACTGGGCGGCACCTGCGTCAACGTCGGCTGCGTGCCGAAAAAAGTAATGTGGCATGCGGCGCAGATCCGCGAAGCGATTCATCTTTACGGCCCGGACTACGGTTTCGATACCACCATCAACCATTTCGACTGGGAGAAGCTGGTCGCCAGCCGTAGCGCCTACATCGACCGCATCCATACCTCCTACGACAACGTACTGGGTAAGAACAACGTCGACGTGATCAAAGGCTTCGCGCGCTTTGTCGATGCCCATACCGTGGAAGTGAACGGCGAGACGATCACCGCTGACCATATCCTGATCGCCACCGGCGGCCGGCCGAGCCACCCGAATATTCCGGGTGTGGAATACGGTATTGATTCCGACGGTTTCTTTGAACTGCCGGCGCTGCCGAAGCGCGTGGCGGTGGTCGGCGCGGGCTATATCGCCGTTGAGCTGGCGGGGGTGATTAACGGCCTCGGCGCCGAAACCCACCTGTTCGTGCGTAAACACGCGCCGCTGCGCAGCTTCGATCCGCTGATCGTGGAGACCCTGGTGGAAGTGATGAACGCCGAAGGCCCGCAGCTCCACACCAACGCGATCCCGAAAGCGGTAGTCAAGAATGCCGACGGCAGCCTGACGCTGGAGCTGGAAGATGGCCGCAGCCAGACCGTAGATTGCCTGATTTGGGCGATTGGCCGCGAACCGGCGACCGATAACTTCAACCTGGCGGCTACTGGCGTCAAAACCAACGAAAAAGGCTACATCGTCGTTGATAAGTTCCAGAACACCAACGTGCCGGGCATCTACGCGGTGGGCGATAACACCGGCGCGGTCGAGCTGACCCCGGTGGCCGTGGCCGCAGGCCGTCGCCTCTCCGAACGCCTGTTTAACAACAAGCCGGAAGAGCACCTGGACTACAGCAACATCCCGACCGTGGTCTTCAGCCACCCGCCTATCGGCACCGTCGGCTTAACCGAGCCGCAGGCGCGCGAGCAGTACGGCGACGACGCCGTGAAGGTCTACAAATCCTCCTTCACCGCGATGTACACCGCCGTCACCTCGCACCGCCAGCCGTGCCGCATGAAGCTGGTGTGCGTCGGCCCGGAAGAGAAGATTGTCGGGATCCACGGCATTGGCTTCGGGATGGATGAGATGCTGCAAGGCTTTGCGGTGGCCCTGAAGATGGGCGCCACCAAAAAAGACTTCGACAACACGGTTGCCATTCACCCGACGGCGGCAGAAGAGTTCGTCACCATGCGCTAAGACGCGATCGCCGGATGATAAAAAGAAGCCCCAGGGGCTTCTTTTTTTATGTTCAGGCCACGCCGTTATTGCCGTGGCGCATAAACGCCGGGCGCTGGTTGAGCGCCATATACCAGCGTTCCACGGCCGGCATCTCCGGATGGGCAAAAGGGGTCATCTTCCAGCGATGCACCGACAGCCCCAGCACGATATCGGCGAGGGTGAAGCGCTCGCCGGCTATCCACGCCCCGGTTCGCTGCAGTTGCGCTTCGACAATGCGCACGCAGTGGGTCCAGGTGGCAATACTCTCTTTAATCGCCGCCGGATCCTGAAAGCGCGGATCTTTACGCACCAGCCCCATAAAGGCATGGCGCCAGGCAGTGTTAAACTCGGTCGCCTGCCAGTCCATCCAGTGCTCCACCTCGGCGGCGGGCTGTGGCTCGGCGGGCAGCAGATCCCAGCGCTCCGCTTTCCGCGCCAGATAGCGGCAGATACTGTTCGACTCCCAGAGCACGAAGTCACCGTCCAGCAGCACCGGCACCAGGCCGTTAGGATTCAGGCGCTGAAACTCAGGCGTATCCAGAGGCTTAAATCCGCTACCGTAATCCTCCTGCTGGTACGCCAGCCCGGCTTCCTCGCAGGTCCACAACACTTTCCGTACATTGATTGAAGAGCGTTTGCCCAGAATTGTTAGCATTGTCAGCGATTCCTCAGCCATAAAAGAGAGATCTTTCACTCTACTCTATTGTCAGCCTTGCCAGCCAGCAACAAGGCAGAGTAGTGGATAATGTGTATAGTTGATTCCAGCCTGTTTGCCGAAAAGGAACCCGACATGTTGACCCCTTTTACCGTTTTGATGCCCGCAAATATTCGTTTTGGCCGTGGTCAGGCCCTGAGCGCTGCCCCCTGGCTGGCGCAGCAGGGCGGCCCCATTCTGCTGGTGCATGGCGCCAGCCCGCAGCGGGCGGCGTTTCTGCGCCATCAGCTGGAGGCGCTGCAGCTGGAGGTCACGATGCTGGCGATAAGCCGCGAACCCTGGCTTATCGATATCGAGCAGGGCGTCCAGCTGGCGCGCGAGAAAGGCGTCCGGGCAGTGGTCAGCCTCGGCGGCGGCGCGGTGATTGACGCCGGTAAGGCGATTGCGGCGCTGGTCCCCGCCGCCGGCCCGCTGGTCGACTATCTGGAGGTGGTGGGAACGGGTCGTCAGCTGGAAGCCAGTCCGCTGCCGTTCGTGGCGATCCCGACCACCGCCGGGACGGGCGCGGAGGTCACCAAAAATGCGGTGATCAACGTCCCGGAACGACAGCGGAAAGTGAGCCTGCGCGACGACCGAATGCTACCTGACCTGGCGATTGTCGACCCGGCGCTGACCGACAACGCGCCGCGGAGCATCACCCTGAGCTCCGGCCTCGATGCCCTGACCCAGGTGATCGAACCCTGGCTCTGCAGCCGGGCCACTCCCTTCACCGATGCCCTCTGCCAGCAGGCGATCCCGCGGGGCATCCGCGCGCTGAAAATTCTGATGGAACAAGAGTGTCCGACCAGCCGCGACGAGATGGCCTGGGTCAGCCTGTGCGGTGGACTGGCGCTGGCGAACGCCGGGCTGGGGGTGATCCACGGCCTCGCCGGCCCGCTGGGCGGCCTGAGCTGCGCCTCGCACGGTGCTTTATGCGGCAGCCTGCTGCCGTTTGGCCTGGCGCTCAATGAGTCGCAGATAAGCGACCCTGCCCTGCGCCAGCGCTTCAACGACGTTCGCCGCTGGCTGGCCGACGGGCTGGACGTCCCTGTGGATCGGGTCTGGGACAGTCTGCGGGAATGGAGCCATCGCGCCGGCCTTGGCACCCTGCGCGACCTCGGCGTAGCGCGCGATGCCCTGGAACCGGCGGCGCTGGCCGCCAGCACCTCCTCATCAATGAAGGCCAATCCGGTCAGCCTGAGCGGCGAACAGCTGCTGGAGATGCTGGAGGCGGCGTGGGAGTGAGCGCGCCGGGATAAAATTTTGTTGCATAATGAATGCTCCGAATTTCATCTGTGCCAGGATGTACAATTTTTAATTACTTATCAATAGCATACTTTAAAATGACAGCTTTTCTTCTCGGCGGAAAAGCGTGATCTCACGCACAGTTTGCTTCACACTCACCGAAGCGACTGTCTACGCTTAATAGACAAGGCCGGGTATGCCCGGCCCCGAACTCACGCTATCCGGAGGTCCGTATCGCTATGTTCAGCCAGAAATTACGCCACGTTGAAGACGACGAGTTAAGGATCGACATCGATCCCTGCTACGAAGCCGATCCGTACGAATTAAAGCTGGATGAGATGATAGACGCTGAACCGGAGCCTGAGGTGATCGAGGGGCTTCCGGCGTCCGATGCCCTTACCCCGGCGGATCGCTATCTTGAGCTGTTTACCAACGTGCAGAAATCACGCATCTTTGCCGACAGCAAAACTTTCCCCGACTGCGCGCCGAAACACGATCCGCTGGACATCCTGCGCAACTACCGCAAGGTCAAACGTCAGCCCGACTTCGACCTGCGACAGTTCGTGGAAGACAACTTCTGGCTGCCGGAGAACCAGACCGACGTCTACACCTCGGACCCCAGCCTGACGCTGAAAGAGCACATCGATAAGCTGTGGCCGGTGCTGACCCGCGAGCCTCAGGATCATATCCCCTGGTCGTCGCTACTGGCGCTGCCGCAGGCCTATATTGTGCCTGGCGGTCGCTTTAGCGAAACCTATTACTGGGACTCTTATTTCACCATGCTGGGGCTGGCGGAGAGCGGCCGGGAAGATCTGCTGAAATGCATGGCCGATAACTTTGCCTGGCTGATTGAAACCTACGGTCACATTCCGAACGGCAACCGCACCTACTACCTCAGCCGATCGCAGCCGCCGGTGTTTGCCCTGATGGTCGAACTCTTTGAAGAGGATGGCGTGCGCGGCGCGAAGCGCTATCTGGACCATCTGAAGATGGAGCACGCCTTCTGGATGGACGGCGCCGAGTCGTTGATCCCGCACCAGGCGTATCGCCACGTGGTGCGTATGCCGGATGGCTCCCTGCTCAATCGCTACTGGGACGACCGGGACACGCCGCGGGATGAGTCCTGGCGCGAGGACGTGGAGACCGCCCGACACTCCGGGCGGCCCGCCAATGAAGTGTACCGCGACCTGCGGGCGGGCGCCGCGTCCGGCTGGGACTACTCCAGCCGCTGGCTGCGGGATATCACGCGGCTGGCCAGCATCCGCACGACGCAGTTTATCCCCATCGACCTGAACGCCTTCCTGTTCAAGCTGGAGACGACCATCGCCAATCTCTCCGGCCTGAAGGGCGATCGCGAGACAGAGGCGGCCTTCCGCCAGAAGGCTCAGGATCGGCGGGCGGCGGTCAACCGCTATCTGTGGGATGATGAGAACGGCTGTTTCCGCGATTATGACTGGCGCCGTGAACAGCTGGCGCTGTTTTCCGCGGCCAGCATTGTCACCCTTTACGTCGGCCTGGCGACTCACGAGCAGGCAGAACGCCTTGCCGATGCGGTGCGGGCCCGCCTGCTCACCCCCGGGGGGATCATGGCCACCGAATATGAAAGCGGTGAGCAGTGGGATAAACCTAACGGCTGGGCGCCGCTGCAGTGGATGGCGATCCAGGGATTTAAACGTTACGGCCAGGATCCGCTGGGGGATGAGATTGCCTGGAGCTGGCTGCAGACGGTCAATCACTTTTACAAGCAGCATCACAAGCTGATTGAGAAATACCATATTGCCACCGGCGTCCCGCATGAGGGTGGCGGCGGGGAGTATCCCCTGCAGGATGGCTTTGGCTGGACCAACGGCGTGGTGCGCCGACTGATTGGCCTGTACGGTGAGCCAACCTAGTCGGGCTGTTCCCGGCGGCTTTCTCCTGCTATGTTCAGAGGATTCGCCCTGCCTGGAATGACGCTTATGCCTGAACTCCTGACGCCGCGCCTGCGCTGCTCACCGCTGCAGCTGGACGACTGGTCGTTTTTTCTTTCCCTGCAGCAGGATCCGCAGGTCATGCTCTACGTCGCCGACCCCCGGCCGCAGGCGGCCATCCGCGAGGCGTTCGATTCGCGGCTGCCGCCGTGGGCGCCGGGGGATGAACACTGGCTGTGCCTGGTGGTGCGCGACAGGCTCACCCATACCCCGCTGGGCCTGACCGGTTACCAGCATCATCGGCGCGAGATTGCCGAGGTCGGCTTTCTCTTCGCTCCGGCGGCGCAGGGCCGGGGCTACGGCTACGAATCGCTGCGCGCGCTGTGCGACTACGCCTTTACCACCGGCGGCGTCCGCCGCCTGACCGCCAGCGTCACCGCCGGCAACGAGGCGTCTAAGCAGTTGTTGCTCAAAGCCGGCTTCCGGCTGGAGGGGGAGCTGCGGGAGAACTACTGGCTGAACGGCCGCTGGCACAATGACTGGCTGTTCGGTCGGCTGCGTGGGGAGGGCGATGCGCCGTAGCGCACCGCCCGGCGTCAGTCTGGCTCAGAGGAACATCCCGCCCGAGACTTCCACGCGCTGCGCGTTCATCCACGCCAGCTCATCGCTGAGCAGGGCGGCGATGGCGTCGCCGATATCATCCGGCAGCCCGACGCGCCCCAGCGCGGTCTGGGCGGCGATATGCCGATTCACCTCGGCGTTATCGCGCACCACGCCGCCGCCAAAGTCGGTCTCGATGGCTCCCGGCGCAATGATATTCACCGAAATACCGCGCCCGCCCAGCTCTTTCGCCTGATAGCGGGTCAGGACCTCCATCGCCCCCTTCATCGCGGCGTAGGCCGCATAGCCCGGCAGGGCAAAGCGCGCCAGGCCGCTGGAAACGTTGAGGATCCGTCCCCCGTCCTGCAGGAGGGGCAGCAGCCGCTGGGTCAGGAAAAATGGCCCTTTGAACTGGATGTTCATCAGCTCGTCAAACTGCGCTTCGCTGGTCTCGGCGAAGGGGACGTTAAGGCCGATCCCGGCGTTGTTCAGTAAATAATCAAAGGTGGTTCGCCCCCACTTCTGCGCCAGCACCTGTGCCACCTCGCTGGCGAAAGCGTCAAAACTTGAGATATCCCCGACGTTCAGCGCTAATGCTGCCGCTTTGACCCCTTTTTGCTCGATTTCTGCTACCACGTCGAGGGCCGCCTGGCGGTTGCTGTGGTAAGTCAGAAGAATATCGGTTCCCTTCGCCGCCAGCTTCAACACGGCGTTTTTACCCAGACCGCGGCTGCCGCCGGTCACTAAAGCGATACGTTGTGTCATCAGAAAACCCCTTTCAGGTTGCGTTGTGATTGTGTTCTAGCTTATTAACTGCCAGTGAAACAATAAATACGCTACATTACGTTTTACTGTTTCATTCATAACAACAATAGGCGATCGGCATGGATAAAATTCATGCAATGCAGTTATTCATTCGCGTAGCGGATCTGGAGAGTTTTTCCCGCGCCGCCGAGACCCTGGCGCTGCCGAAAGGCAGCGTCTCGCGGCAGATTCAGGCCCTGGAAAGCCATCTTGGCGTGCGGCTCCTGCACCGTACCACCCGTCGGGTTCAGCTCACCCAGGATGGGATGGTCTACTACGAGCGGGCGAAGGATCTGCTGAGCAACCTCGACGAACTGGACGGCATGTTCCAGCACGATCCGGCGAGCATCAGCGGCCGGCTGCGGGTGGATATGCCGGTCGGTTTTGCTAAAAAACTGGTGATCCCTCATCTGCCGACTTTTTTACAGCAGTATCCGGGCATCGAACTGGAGCTGAGCAGCAGCGACCGGCTGGTGGACGTGATCCGCGAGGGGTTTGACTGCGTGGTACGCGTCGGCGCGCTCAAAGACTCAGGGCTTATCGCCCGCCCACTGGGCAAGCTGACGCAAATTAACTGCGCCAGCCCGGACTACCTTGCGCGATTTGGCTATCCGCAATCCCTTGAGGATCTGGCGGATCATGCCCTGATCCACTACGCCAGCACCCTCGGGGTCCGTCCCCCCGGCTTTGAGGTGGTGATCGATGGCGCGGTGCGCTGGGTAAAAACCGGCGGCATATTGACAGTCAACAGTACGGAAACCTATCAGGCAGCCTGTATCGCCGGGCTGGGGATCATTCAGGTGCCGCGTACCGGCGTGCGCGAGGCGTTACGCGCCGGCGACCTGACGGAGATCCTGCCCCAGTACCGCGCCGAGCCGCTGCCGGTCTCGCTTATCTACCCCCATCGGCGCAATCTCTCCCGTCGCGTACATCTGTTTATGGAGTGGCTGGGCGGGCTGATGAAAGCGTATGTCGATTGATCCCCGCGGATGGTGAACGGGTGGCGGGTAGGTGCGTTCCTGCAGGATACGCCATTTAAGGTATACTTTTTGCTGAATCTCGCGGTAAAAAAGGAAGAAATCACGTATGACGCCGGAAAACGACGATCGACGCCCACCACAGGAACCGGACACTCAGCCGGAGAAAAACAAAAGCCCCCTCGACGCTCTCAATGACACGGCCGTCGGGCAAAAAGCCAGCCAGGCGCTGAAGACCGTCACCGGAACGGCGGCCAAAGTGCAGCGCAACCCGGTGATCGCCCACTTACTGCGCGCCGCAGAACGTTTCAATGACCGGCTGGGCAATCAGTTCGGCGCGGCCATCACCTACTTCTCGTTCCTGTCGATGATCCCAATCCTGATGGTCTCCTTTGCCGCCGCCGGTTTCGTGCTGGCCTGGCACCCGACCCTGCTGCAGGACATTTTCGACAAGATTCTGCAAAACGTCAGCGACCCGACGCTGGCGGCGACGTTGAAAAACACCATCAACACCGCGGTGCAGCAGCGCACCGCCGTCGGTCTGGTCGGCCTGCTGGTCGCCCTCTATTCCGGTATTAACTGGATGGGCAATTTGCGCGAAGCGATCCGCGCCCAGTCGCGCGACGTCTGGGAGCGCCGGCCGCAGGACGAAGAGAAAATCTGGATAAAATACTTCCGCGATCTTATCTCGCTGATCGGTCTGCTGGTGGCGCTGATTATTACGCTGTCCATCACTTCTGTCGCGGGTTCCGCCCAGCAGTTGATTATCTCCGCGCTGTATCTCGACAACATTGAATGGCTGAAGCCCGCCTGGCGGCTGATCGGCCTCGCCATCTCGATTTTTGCCAACTATCTGCTCTTTTTCTGGATCTTCTGGCGGCTGCCGCGCCATCGTCCGCGGCGCAAAGCCCTGTTTCGCGGCACGCTTATCGCGGCGATTGGCTTTGAAATCATCAAAATCGTCATGACCTGGACGCTGCCGGCGCTGGTGAAATCCCCCTCCGGGGCGGCGTTCGGTTCGGTGCTGGGGCTGATGGCTTTTTTCTATTTCTTTGCCCGCCTGACGCTATTCTGCGCCGCATGGATCGCCACCGCGGAGTATAAAGACGACCGGCGGATGCCTGGCAAAACCCACCGTTAACGCATTGCGAGGATGAATTGAAGAGGCAAAATTCATCCTCGCGCTTTATTTCAGTAGATAAATCCACCCATTAACTTTTATTTAACCAAAAACTGGTTTTATCCTCTATCTTTTTAATTGTGTGAAGCATTTCATAGAACCATTTTTACTGGTGTAAAAATTATCCGCTTTTTGCCTGTTTTTTACCCACTTTCCACGTTTGTTACAGATTGAAATGTCCCTGTGGCTGTGGCTATATGGCTTTTCGTTCGCGCAAAAATAAGAAAGATCTATGCAAGCCACAGCCACCACACTCGAAAACTCGCAGGAAACCGCCCCGGTCAATTCACGCAACAAAGTCGTTGTCGCCTCGCTCATTGGCACCGCCATTGAGTTTTTCGACTTCTACATCTATGCCACTGCCGCGGTCATCGTCTTCCCGCATATCTTTTTCCCGCAGGGCGATGCCGCCGCGGCCACCCTGCAGTCGCTGGCCACCTTCGCCATCGCCTTCGTCGCCCGGCCGATCGGCTCCGCGCTGTTTGGTCACTTTGGCGATCGCGTCGGCCGCAAGGTCACTCTCGTGGCCTCGCTGTTAACCATGGGGATCTCCACCGTGGTGATCGGCCTGCTGCCCGGCTATGAAAGCATTGGCATTGTCGCGCCGATGCTGCTGGCGCTGGCGCGCTTCGGTCAGGGGCTTGGCCTCGGAGGGGAATGGGGCGGCGCAGCGCTGCTGGCAACGGAAAACGCCCCGGCGCGCAAGCGCGCCCTGTACGGCTCCTTCCCGCAGCTGGGCGCGCCGATCGGCTTCTTCTTCGCCAACGGCACCTTCCTGCTGCTCTCCTGGCTGTTAACCGATCAGCAGTTTATGGAGTGGGGCTGGCGCGTGCCGTTTATCTTCTCCGCGGTGCTGGTGATCATCGGTCTGTACGTGCGCGTCTCGCTGCACGAAACGCCGGTCTTCGCCAAAGTGGCAGCGGCGAAAAAACAGGTCAAAATCCCGCTGGGTACCCTGTTGACCAAACACGTCCGCGTGACGGTGCTGGGCACCTTCATCATGCTGGCAACCTATACCCTGTTCTACATCATGACCGTCTACTCGATGACCTTCAGCACCGGCGCCGCGCCGAATGGCCTGGGCCTGCCGCGTAACGAAGTGCTGTGGATGCTGATGATGGCAGTGATTGGCTTCGGCGTGATGGTGCCTGTCGCCGGCCTGCTGGCGGACGCCTTTGGCCGTCGCAAGAGCATGATTGTCATCACCACGATGATTATTTTGTTCGCCCTGTTCGCTTTTAAACCGCTGCTGGGTTCCGGTAACCCGCTGCTGGTCTTCGCCTTCCTGCTGCTGGGCTTAAGCCTGATGGGACTGACTTTTGGCCCGATGGGCGCGCTGCTCCCGGAGCTGTTCCCCACGGAAGTGCGCTACACCGGCGCGTCGTTCTCCTATAACGTGTCGTCGATTCTCGGCGCCTCGGTCGCGCCGTACATTGCCGCCTGGCTGCAGGGCAACTACGGCCTGGCGGCGGTCGGCACCTATCTGGCGGCGATGGCGGCGCTGACGCTGATCGCCCTGCTGCTGACCCACGAGACCCGCCACCAGTCGTTGTGATCCTTCGCCCTGACGCCGCTGGCGTCAGGGCTCTCCCCTACTTTTTCATCTGCGACAAAATGGTCCGGCACTGGTTGCTATCGCCCTCCGCCGGGGAGATCAGCGCCAGCAGCGCGGCAGCCGGCGTCACCAGGGTCGCCAGCGCCGCCGCTACCGCACCGCGGACAATCAGCGGCCCGGCCTTCACTCCCGCCTGCGGCGATTTAAAGGTGCCCCGTACATACAGCGGTGAACGCAGGGTGATCACCCGGAAGCCTTTGCTTTCCGGATCGATGGTCAGGTCCAGCTGCTCGGAGGCGAAGCTGGCGGTTCCGGTCACATTGATCAGCGCGTTTTCCGTATCGAAGGCAAAAATCTGCGGCCGGGCGACGCCGTTGGTCACGTCGATATTGGCCGCCGCACAGTTCACCCGAACTTCCTCATCACCAAAAATCTGGCCGATCAGGTAGTTGCCGACGTTAAGACCGAGAATTTCCATCAGGTTACGACTGATCAGGCCGTCGTTCATCAGCAGTTTCAGGTTGCCATTACTGTTGCCGAGCAGGGCCGCCACCGAGTTGCCGCTGCCGCGCAGCTGAACATCGCCATTCATCTCGCCAAGGGTTTTCTGCATCATCTCGACGTTCGGCATCAGCGCCTTCAGCTTCAGGCGTCGCGCCTGCAGATTGGCCTCACCCTGCAGCGGCTTTTTATCGCCCTGCAAGTGTACGCTGCCGGCAATCGACCCGTTGGCCAGGCCAAAGCGCACCGGCTGCAGGCGCAGGTCGCCATCTTCCAGGATCACATGGGTCGACAGATCGCTGATCGGCAGGGTGCCGCCGTGCTCAATTCTCCGGCCCTTAAAGCGTACATCGGCATCCATCACCTGCCATTTATCGGTTTCAAAACGGTCTGCCGGCAGCACTTTACCCGCCGGCTGCGGTCGGTCGCCCGCCTGGCGCGCAGCACCTTTCTTCGTCCCTTTGCCGGAATCGACGCCGATTAACGGCCCGAGATCCGCCAGCCGCAGCTGCTTCGACTCCATATCGCCGCTGAGTTTCGGCCGCGGTTTGCCGGTGGTATAGGTGAGGGAACCATGAATGTCGCTATCGCCGATCCGACCATTAAAATCCTGGTAGTCAAAACGCATGCGGTTTTTCTGCTTAAAGTCGGCGCGCAGGCGGCCATCGGTAGAGAACGATGGCGTCTCCGGCAGCAGCACACCGGTCAGGTCGTAGAGATCGCGCAGCGAGTCGCCGGCGAATTTCAGCCGCAGGTCAATACCGCCGACGTTGAGCGGGTCGCTGACCGTGCCGCTGAATGCCACCCGGGTGTTGCCGGAGTGGAAGTCGCCCTGCAGCGGGAAAGGCGTGCTTGCGCTGCGCAGGGCCAGCATGCCGCCGATTTTACCGTTACCGGTGACCGGCTGGTCCTTGTAGCGGCCCTTCAGCGACAGGCCAAAGACGTAATCGCCCACTTTCGCCGCGCTATGCCGATCCTTCGTGCCGGTCACTTCGCTGAACGGCAGCGGTTTGCCGAGGGGATCGACAAGGATGGTGATATCGCTGCGGGTGATCTTGTCATCAATGGCGATAGTCCCGCGGTCAAAGAGAATATTATCGAGGCGAAAGGACCAGCTGGAGGGCGCGCTGTCGCCCGACGTACGCTGATCGCCAGCCAGCTGAAAGGTCCAGTTATTATTGTCTTCCGCCAGGCGGATCAGCCGCACGTCGGGCTGTTCCAGCTTGATCCACGGCAGGTACACCGTTTTGCTCAGCAGCGCCAGCGGGGCGAGGGTCGCCTCCACCCGCGGCAGGTGGATCATGGTCACCTGGGGGATGGCCGGCGGGTTGCCCAGCACGATATCTTCCGCGTGCACATGGGGCCACGGGATCCAGCTGCGCCAGCCGCGCTCGTCCGGCTGCCGCTCCCAGACCACGCCGAGATCGCCGCGGATGGCGAACGGGCGGTTAAGTTCGGCGGACACTTTCTGATTGATCGTCGGCTTCAGCCGGTTCCAGTCAAAGGTGGCCAGCACGATAAAGAAGAGAACGATCAGCAACAGTATCGTTCCTGTGATGATAACCAACGTTTTACGGGTTCTGCTCATCCCTACTCCGCTCCTTTTGCATCACGTCAGTCCTGAATATAGTCAAAACGCGGCGTTTATCCTGGAAATGCGCTTTTCGTCACATTACGCGCGTCAGGTCAAAAAAATAATGGAACGATGTTTTAATATGATTGACCAGCAAAACAGCGCAGCGCACACTAGCGCTTATATCGATTCCATTGCAGGTTCTGGCTATGTCTAAAAAAATTGCCGTTATTGGCGAATGCATGATTGAGCTGTCAGAGAAGAACGGGGCCGTTAACCGCGGCTTTGGCGGCGATACCTTAAACACCTCGGTCTATATCGCGCGGCAGACCGATGCCAGCGCACTGAGCGTCCACTATGTCACCGCGCTGGGAACCGATGCGTTCAGCCAGCAGATGCTCGACAGCTGGCAGCAGGAAAACGTCAACACCGATCTTATCCAGCGGATGGCCGACCGCCTGCCGGGGCTGTATTACATTGAAACCGATGACACCGGCGAGCGCACCTTCTACTACTGGCGCAACGAGGCGGCGGCAAAGTTCTGGCTGGAGAGCGATCGCGCGGCGGCGATTTGCGAAGAGCTGGCCACTTTCGACTATCTCTATCTGAGCGGCATCAGTCTCGCCATTCTCAGCCCGGCCAGCCGCGACAAGCTGTTCACGCTGCTGCGTGAGTGCCGCGCCAACGGCGGCAAGGTGATCTTCGACAACAACTATCGTCCACGCCTGTGGGCCAGCCAGGCGGAGACGCAGCAGGTCTATCAGGAGATGCTTGCCTGCACCGATATCGCGTTTCTGACGCTCGATGATGAAGACGCGCTGTGGGGGGAAAAACCGGTTGCTGAGGTGATCGCCCGCACGCATGCCGCCGGCGTGGAAGAGGTGGTGGTGAAGCGCGGGGCGGATGCCTGCCTGGTCTCGGTTAGCGGGCAACCGCTACAGGAAGTGCCGGCTGTCAGGCTGGCCAAAGAGAAGGTGGTGGATACCACCGCCGCCGGAGACTCCTTCAGCGCCGGCTACCTGGCCGTTCGCCTGACCGGCGGCGATGCTGAATCCGCCGCCAAACGCGGACACCTGACCGCCAGCACGGTGATCCAGTATCGCGGGGCGATCATCCCGCGGGAAGCGATGCCGCAGTAATTCTCCGCAGGAAGCGCTCTCCGGCCGCCGCTGGCGCGCCGGAGAGGCGTTAGTTACTGCCCTGGCGGGATGTCGCTGGCCTCGCTGTGGGCGTCAACTGTATCAGCGCTGCCGCTGACCGCCGCGGCCGCCGGATTCGGCGCCATCAGTTTTTCCCACGTGGCCTGCAGCTCCTTCATGTTGTATTCCGGTTCGCCTTTCGGCTGCTGTAGCACCAGCGCCATATCCTGGGACAGCTGCTGACGCAGGTACTGGTTCAGCATGTCTACCGTCAGGGAGTTGAGGAACTCCTGGCGCAGCTTCTGATACTGCTCCGGCGCGATATCCACCACCTGATTCTGCAGGGAGCGCATGCGCTGGCTCATCAGAATATCGGTGTCAGTGCGCGCATAGGTGGCAAACAGCCTCTGCAGCTCGAGGCTTTTCTGGGCGATAAGCGCGTCAAACTCCTCCTGCGGCAGGCCGTTGTCCCGCACTTTCGCCAGCTCGCGCGAGACCACGCTCAGGTTGTTGTTCAGACGCTCGCCCGGCGATTCGATGTTGATCGCGCACTGCGCGCGCTGATAGAGCACCCGGCAGTCAAAGCCAAGACCAATATCCTTCACGTTATTTTTGCTCAGGCTCTGCTGCACGTGCCAGAACAGCGCTTCGCGGGCGAGGTCGTCGCGCCAGTAGCGCTGCAGCGCCGCGGAGTCGCGGATTGGCTGCCAGGGCGCATCCCACATGATGGACAGTTTGTCCTGACGCACCGCGCTGGTCATGATGCTGACCGGCACGGTAGGCAGTGGCGATAAGGTCGGCACCGCCGCGGGCGTTTCCCGCTTGCCCTTCAGATCGCCGAAGGTTTTGCTGATTTGCTCAGCGACGCTGCGGCTGTCGACGTTACCGACCACAATCAGCGTCATGGCGTCGGGGGTGTACCATTTATGATAAAAGTCTTTCAGCTGCGCCACGTCTATCGGCTGCTTCAGCGGCGCGGCAGGATCATGGCCCAGCATGGTGGACCCTTTCAGGCGGTAGCGCCACCAGCCCTCTTTGGTATCCAGCGGCCACGTCGCCACCATGTCGCTGCCCTGCAGCGCATGATTGATCGATTCAGGCGTAATGGTCAGCTTACCGCTGGCGTCCGCCAGCCAGCTCAGCGCCTCTTTCAGCAGATCGTTGCGGTTATTGGGCAGACTGAGATTAAACATTGTGTAATCGTAGGAGACGATGGCCGGCGGCAGAGGACGCTTCGGGTCAATACTCTGCTGCCATAAAGAGCGCGCCTGCATCGTCGGCAGGCTGCCGCTTTGCGTCAACGCCAGGCGAGGAACAAAGCGGCTGAAACCACTCTGCTGAGTGCTTTCGCTCAGCGAGCCAATATTCACGGACAGACGGACTTCAATACGGTCGCTGGGACGCTGCGGCGTGGCCAGCACCTGCCACGTCAAACCATTCGCTAAGGTCCCTTGTTGCCAGGCCGGATCAGGCTGGAGCGCTTCTGCCTGCACATAACCGGCCGCCGCTACCATCAGCAAACCGCCCGTTAAGAGTTTAATTGTTGTGCCCTGCATGTGAACCCCTGATGAACATTCCTGGTTACAACAGCACCCCACTGACGGGCTGCCGAAAAAAAGTGAGAGTGAAATACGTCGGTTAGACCACACGGAGACGAAAATGTCGCATGACAACGCAAAATAATCATTTCGTGTCATTTCCGCCAAGCGGAAATGACCTCTAATTATGCGCAGGAGCCCGTACTCCAGCAAGGGAGTACGGGCCTAAGAGGAGGATTTAAGAGGATAATTCGTGCGATTTGTTCGCTGGAACACGGTTATTCAGAACATCATCCATCTGTTTGGCATCGAGTTCTTTGACCCATTTAGCCACCACCACCGTAGCGACGCCGTTACCCACCAGGTTGGTCAGCGCACGGGCTTCGGACATAAAGCGGTCGATACCGAGGATCAGCGCCAGGCCCGCCACCGGCAAATGCCCGACGGCGGAGATGGTCGCCGCCAGCACGATGAAGCCGCTGCCGGTCACCCCCGCCGCCCCTTTCGAGGAGAGCAGCAGCACCACCAGCAGGGTGATCTGATGGAAAATATCCATATGGCTGTTGGTCGCCTGGGCGATAAAGACCGCGGCCATCGTCAGGTAGATGGAGGTGCCATCGAGGTTGAACGAATAGCCGGTCGGGATCACGAGGCCCACCACCGATTTGCGGCAGCCCAGCTTCTCCATCTTGTCGAGCATTCTCGGCAGCGCTGATTCTGACGAGGAGGTTCCCAGCACAATCAGCAGCTCCTCACGGATATAGCGGATAAATTTGAAGATGCTGAAGCCGGTAGCCCGGGCGATACTCCCCAGCACCACCACCACGAACAGAATACAGGTGATGTAGAAGCAGATGATCAGCTGCCCCAACTGCACCAGGGTGCCGACGCCATATTTACCGATGGTAAAGGCCATGGCCCCGAAGGCGCCAATCGGCGCCAGGCGCATGATCATATTGATGATGCCGAAGATAACCTGGGAGAAGCTTTCAATGACGTTGAAAATCAGCTGGCCCTTGCTGCCCAGACGGTGCAGGGCAAAACCAAACAGGACGGCGAACAGCAGCACCTGCAGAATGTTGCCGCTGGCGAAGGCGCCAATGACGCTGCCCGGGATCACATCCAGTAAAAAGGCCACCACCCCCTGGTCTTTCGCCTGCTCAGCGTACACCGCCACCGCTTTCGCATCGAGCGTTGACGGGTCGACGTTCATCCCGGCGCCAGGCTGCACCACGTTGACGATAATCAGACCGATAATCAGCGCGATGGTGCTGACCACTTCGAAATAGAGCAGCGCCACCGCCCCGGTACGGCCGACGGCTTTCATGCTTTCCATCCCGGCGATCCCCGTCACGACGGTACAGAAGATAACCGGAGCAATCACCATTTTAATCAGCTTAACGAAGGCGTCGCCGAAGGGTTTCATTTGCGCGCCCAGTTCCGGGTAAAAATGGCCCAGCAGAATACCGATCGCTATGGCCGTCAGAACCTGGACATAGAGGCTTTTAAAGATAGAGGTTTTCATAGGGTGTCCTTTGGGAATAACCACAGAGCAAGAAGGGATATTTGACGTCTGTGGCTTAAAAATAACACCCTGGAAACATTTCAGAAATAACTAACGCCGAAAGTGCAACGCAATTGTTAAAATCTTTGAGCTGACTCGCACAAGTCAACAAAACATTTACAAATTTTCATCCTCACGAACCGGGGAGAGATAGCGCGCGCTGAATGCCTCCAGCGGCAAAGCGCAACCGAACAGATGGCCCTGGAGCACCTCGACGCCCGCGGCTTGCAACCAGCGGTACTGGGCGTCGTTCTCCACCCCTTCCGCCACGATACGCAGCGACAGGCCGCGCGCGAGCTGGATCATCGCCGGCACCATGCTGACATCCTCCGGCAGCATATCGATGAATACTTTATCGATTTTCAGAATATCCACCGGCAGAGCTTTCATCTGCTGCAGCTGGTGCAACCCGGCATAACCCATGCCAAAATCATCCAGCGCAATCTGTACCCCGGCCTCGCGCAGCGGTCGCAACCGCGCCATCACATCCTGCGGATCGTCCATCCGGCAGCTCTCCGTCACCTCGAGGATGAGGGTGCCAGGGGCGATACGGTAGCGGGCGATCAGCTTTAGCATCTCCTCGCCACGGTCGTGTTCCAGCAGCTGGAGCAGGGAAACATTGACCGACAGCGGCAGCATAATCCCCTGGCTTTGCCAGGCCGCCAGCTGGCGGCAGGCCTCTTCCATCACCCAGTAGCCGACCGGGATAATCAGCCCGCAGGACTCAATGCGCTCAATCAGCGACGGTGGTAGCGACCAGCTGCCATCCGCCTGCCGCTGGCGCAGCAGTACTTCGGCGCCGCAGATCTCGCCGCTGGCGCAGGCCACCTGCGGCTGCAGCCAGATAGCGAACTGCTGGTTGTCGAGGGCGGTCATAATGTCGTGCTCTTCCATCAGACGGCGCTGAGCCTTTTCCATCTGCTCGGGATCGAAGAACTCAATCTGGTTTTTGCCTTTACGTCGTGCGGTGACGGCAGCCGACACCGCGCGCCGGTAAAACTGCTCGGCGCTGAGCCCGGCGTGGAACATGGCGATCCCGACGCTGGCGTAGGGCCGCAGCTGCAGCCCATGCAGCGGCAAACGCTCATTAATAATAGTGAGCACTTGCTTACTTAACGTCACCGCCTGCCACGGTTCGGCAAGGCCATCGGCGAGAATCGCGAAGTCATACCCGCTCACCTGAGCCAGCACCATCTGCGGCGGGATCGCGGCCCGCAGCTTCTCCACCAGCGTCAGGAGCAGCATTTCGCGCTGACTCTCCTTGAGGACCCCGGCGGCGTCCTGCAGGGTTTCACAGGCGACGACGATCAGCGCGGCGCTCTGCGGGCGGGCCACCGTCTGCTCCAGCATCGCCAGCAAAAAGGCTTTATTCGGCAGCTCGGAGACCGGGAAGCGGGTCGACTGGATGGACAGCTCATCATGCTGGCGGACCAGGCTCTGCTGGTTGCGGTTATAGCTGCGCACCAGCATACCGATCTCGTCGTCATGGTGCAGGCGCGGGAGGGTCAGCTGATGGCCAAGACGCTCCTGCTGGGAGAGATCGTTCAGCTCGCGGGCGATACGCCGCAGAGGGCGAACCATCAGCCGGTTGATGCACCAGGTGAGCGCCACCGTCAGCATCAGCACCAGAAGTAAGTAAGCAGTCACTAACGTAGCAAGGGCGCTCATGACGAATTTATACATGCGATAGGAGTCGGCCTGCAGCACCAGATAGGCCAGCGGCTGCGGGTTGGCCGGCCGCTCCAGCGAATAAATGGGCAGCGAAATCTGCACCGGCAGCTCAAACAGCCGGGTGACGGTTACCGGCACCGGCCGCTCGGGGATAAATCGCATCCGCAGCGCCTGGAACTGGTTCGGCAACACCACATCCGCCCGGCTGACGATGCCAGCAGGCTGGATACGGCTTAAAATGGCTTCCGCTTCCGGAATATCGGCTTTCAGAATAGCCGCAGACAGCGGTTCGCGAACGGATCGCGCGATACTTTCTAACTGCGTGGCCGTGGTAAAGCGACTCTGTTGCACAAAGTGAAACAGCAAAATAGTGCAAAAAACCAATACAAAGGCCATGGACACGCTCGCGACCATCGCCATCTGTTTGATTGTAAGTGAACGGCTGACGCGCAACGGTGTTCTCCACTGATACTGAATGCATACCCGGTATCAATCCTTCAATGCCGGTCGTTTCAGGCTGATTATATACTCAAATCCTTCGCCCACGCCCGCGAGGGATGAAGTGACGGGATATTTCCGCGCGGTGGCGCAGACGCCGGGGAAATCGCCCCGGCGGCCGACGGTGGGCAATGCCTCACGAGTATACGCGAAGCGCGTCGTGGAGTGGCGCTCTGTGACGTAATTCAGCCTATTCTGCTACCAGTCGGCGTAGGGCACCAGCGGCTGGGGCGGCATATCCAGATCCCCCTGCCAGCCGGCCGCCGAGTAGCGGACGTAAAGCAGCGCATGGCTCGGGGTGTAATCCTTCGCCTGCTGAATATCGACCGCGGCGCCGACGAACCAGTTGCTGGTCACCCGCCGCTCCACCAGCGCTCTGGCGGTGTAACCGAATCCCTGACTGCTGCTCCCCTCCTCCGTCAGCTCGCTAGCGCGCTGGCGGTAGTCGGACGGGATCAGGTTCAGCAGCGGATAACGGGCTTGCGTCTGGGTGCGCGAATGGGACCATGACACCGACCCGCCGAGCTCCCAGGACCAGTTCTCGGTACGCTGACGCCAGGTCACCGGCACGGCGAATGAGAGATACTCCTGCGGGCTGTAATAGCCGCCCTGGCCGAGGGTGTAACCGCTGAGATCTTTGTCGTAGTGCCAGATCATATTGTTGAGGCCGACGGTGACGCGACGATTATTCTCGTTGATGACCTTGTAGTAGTACCCGGTCATCCAGCGCACGCGCCAGTTATCCGCCACGTTTTTACCGGTCAGCGAATCGGCCCCCAGCGAGGACCAGATGCCGTGCGCTTCGCCCCGGTCATAACTGAGGCTCAGGCCGCCGCCGTCGGCGCGGACGCCGCCCCAGGTGGTGCCGGTATGGCTGCTGCTGTCTTTCTGCCCGCCAAAGGAGAGCAGCGAGCTGGAGATAGGCCGCCGGTGGACGTTGACCGTGTACCCCACCGGCCCGACGTCGCTGCTGTAGCTCAGCCCCCCCACCACATCGACGACATTGAAGCCCATCGGGGTGGTGCCGATATCCCCGCTCCAGGTGTCATTCTTCCAGCCGACCGCCACGCTGGCCCCGCTGTCGGTCTGATTTTTACTGCCGCTGGTACAGGCGATCTCCCCGCAGGTGCCCCAGCTGGGCGAGTAGCTCCCGTCGCTGTGGGTGGAAAAGCTGCCGGCATCCATATTGACCAGGTCGGTGCGGAAGAACATCCGGCCATCCGCCAGCGGAGCATCCACCTGCAGCATGGTGGTATGCGCCTTCAGGTCGGAATAGCCGCCGGTGCCGCTGGAACCCCAGAAGTCATGTTCCAGGGTGACGTTCAGATCCTGCTGACGATAAAGGTCGGCGGCATCGCTGCGGATCCCACGCTTCAGCCAGTCATCATGGCTGTCGTTGCGCGTCAGCCGCGTAAAAGTATCGTTATCCTGCGGCTGCGCGGGGGTAATGCCGGAGGCCACCATCGCCTCCCGGTAGTGCGTCAGCGCCTGCTGCGGCGCCCCGGTCTGGGTGGCAAAGCGCGCGGCATCGCGCAGCACCAACGCGCTCTCCATCGAGGGCGGCTGCGCCTTCGCCTGCGGCACAATCTGGTTAAAAATCTGTTGGGCATCAGCGGTATCGCCAAGGCCGGCTCGCGCCAGCGCGACCCGACGCTGCATATTCATGGATTCGGTCTCTGCGCCTTTCAACTGCATGACCTGCGCCCGGGCGGCCTGTTTATCGCCCTCGGCCAGGTAGACTTCCGCAAGGCCGAGGCGCGCATCGCCATTGTCGGCCTCCTGGCGCAGCACCCGCTGATAGTCGGCAATCGCCGTCTGGCTGTCGCCGCGCTGCTGCGCCCAGTCGGCCAGCGTCAGGTCATAGCGCACCGAGGCGGGCTGCTGTTGGATAAGGGCGATCGCCTGCGCTTCGTTACCGCTGTCGCGCAGCTGGTTGGCCTGGCGCAGCACCCGGTCGCTTTGCAAACGCGCTTCGAGCTCACGAATATTATCCGTCCACGCGCTGCGCGGCAGAGCGGCGATTTGCGCCAGGGCCAGATCGTCCTGGTCGTTTCCCGACAGGTAGAGCCCCGAGGCGTAGACCCGTTCAGCATCCTGCGGCTGGCGGTTGACCATCGCCCGCATCAGCGCGTCGGCCTCCTGGCGTTCACCGGCGCTAACCAGATCGCGCGCCAGACGGTAGGTTATCCACACGCTGTCCGGATCCAGCGCCAGGCGCCGACGCTGGACTTCCGCCGCCTGCGCCCAGTTGCCCTGACTTTCCAGGGCCTGCGCCTGTTTCTCCAGCCGGTCGTTGGTCAGACTGCGCTCAATATCATCGATGCTCCGCCGCTGAGCGGGAGGGAGGCCGGCGATCCAGGCGCTGGCTTTCTCCGGCGATTCGGCGCGATAGAGGTTGGCCAGACCGCGCACCGCCAGATCATTACCGCGATCCAGGCGCAACGCCTGCTGGTAATAGCGCTCCGCCGCTGCCGACTCTTTGCGCGCCGCCGCGACGTCCCCCAATCCCAGCACGGCATAACTGTCGGTGCGATCGACCCGCTGCGCCTGGGCATAATAGTGCTGCGCCTGCGAAAGCTGGCCGGCTTTCAGGGCGTTATCCCCCTGCTTGATCAGTAGCCAGTAACGGTTGGTTTGCAGCAGGCTGTCCCATTTGCCGCGGTTCGGGCTGTCGGGGTCCATGGCAATCGCTTTATTGAGCTGCGCCACTGCCCGCGCGCGATCGCCGCGCTGGGAATAGGCCTGGCCGAGGGCGCCCACCGCATCGCTGTCGCGGCTGTCGGCCTGAACGGCTTTCTGCAGATCCGCGACCGCCTGCGAGGCATTCCCGGACTTGACCGCCGCCAGCCCTTCCGAGCGGGCGCGGAAGGTCGGATCCTGCAGCTGCGCCTGCTGCTGGTCGAGCAGAACGCGGGCGTTCGCCGCCACCGAGCCGGTGGGAAACTGCAGGAGAAATTGCTGCAACGCCTGCACGCTGGCCTTGCTCACCGGCATGCTTTTCACTTCACTGAACCACATGTCGGCGGCGATGCCGCGTCCTGAGGCCGAGCGGGCCATCTCCGCCAGATAGGCAAACCCTTCCTGCGGTTTGTTATCGGCAAACATCTGCTTCGCCAGCGAAGTCAGCAGGCTGACGTTGCCCGGCGCGCTGGCGTTCAGTTTTTTCAACTGGCTGACGCCTTCGCTATGGCGAGCGGGCAGGCGCGCCACCAGCGTCCAGTATTCAATGGCGACGTCAACGTCATCCGGCACCCCGCCGTACAGTTTTTCATAGGCGGCGATGGCTTCATCGACCTTCCCGGCCACGCCCAGCAGTCGCGCCTGCTGCAGCGCCTGCCGGCCCTCGCCGGTGTTGCTTTTCATCTCATTGCGCGACGCCTTCAGCTCCGGGGAGTCCGGCGCCAGCTTTGTCAGTCGTTCCAGCTCTTTTTGCGCCCCGGCGGCATCCCCCTGACGCAGCAGGTAGCGCATCCGCGCGGCAATCAGATCCGGGTTGTTGGGATCAATCAGCTCCAGGCGGTACAGCGACTGGCGCACCAGGTCTTCACGATTACTGGCCTCGCCAAGGCGGACCTGCTCCAGCAGATGCTCCTGGGCAGGCGTCGTCGCCGCCTGCGCTAACGGCAGCAGCGCCACGCCGAGGGACAGCGTGAGTAAACTTAGTGAGAGCTTGCGCATTCCTGGTTCCAGTCAGGTTGTAATTCGCCACCCGCAGTGAAACGAAAACGGTGTTGATCCCAACCCTGGCCGAACAGCGTCAGAACTGCGCTGTAGTAGGCATCCGCGCCGGGATAGTTATCGGCGACGCGCTGGCGTTGCACCGACCGGGCCTCGTCGTCCTGTAAAAACGGTAGCATCACCGCGGAGAAGCCCACGGGCCCCTGGCCGCTGGTTTTGCCGGTGGCGATATTCACTTTCTCCGGCGGTACCCCCTGCTCCGTGGTCTGCGCCGCCATCGGCGCGAAGCGTTGCAGCAGTCGCGCTTTCTGCTTATCGCCATCATGGAGCATGCCCACCCACAGGTAGACGCGAATCGCGTCATAGCTACCGATCAGCGGTTTCTCGGTTTTCAGCTGCCAGCCTTTCCCTTTCTCATAACGCACCCAGTCCGGCGTAAAGCCTTTCGGCGCGGTTTCCAGCAGCAGGCGCAGGTTACTGTCGCGCAGGGCAGGCCACGGCGCGCCAAAACGCACAAAGTAGGTGGCCAGCTGCGGCGGAAGATAGCTGGGGTTAAACCGCCAGCCGCTGTCATCGGCAAAACCGACTTTTCCCGGCAGCAGCATCGTGCCAAGACCGGGCACCGCCACCGTCTCTTCCTCGACAATCCGCGCCAGCAGTGCTTTGCCGGTCTCGGTGTACTGCGGCTGCTGCCACAGGCGGCCCGCCTCCAGCAGCGCCCAGGCTATCCACAGATCCGAGTCGGAGGCCGAGTTGCTGTCCAGCAACGTCCACTGCTCATCGTCCTTTTTGCCCCACAGCCAGCCCGGCAGATGTTGCCGCAGGTCGCCTTCCGCCAGGTTGTTCTGCGTCCAGGTCAGCAGTTTGTCGAACCCCGCGCGATCGTTGGCGGCCAGGGCGAAAAACAGGCCATAGCTCTGTCCTTCCGAGGTGGAGATTTTGCGCGCATCGCTGGGGTCAATCACCCGTCCCTCAGGGCTGACGTACGCTTTTTTAAACTGCTCCCAGGCGGGCCACTGGCAGGCGGCGCTCACCGGGCCCGCCGCCAGCAGCAGCGCGGAGAGCACCGCGCCACAAAGTACTTTCATCATGGTTTATTCATCATCCAGGCTAAGACGGCGGCGACTGATGATGCGCAGCATGCGCCACAGCACCCACGCCAGCAGCACAATACTGATAGCGGCGAAGATCGCCAGCAGTATCGGGTGGTTAGAGAGCGCGAACCAGATGCGCTCGAACCAGGGCAGATGACCCACGTAGTAGATATCCCCTACCCGCAGACTGTTGACGCCGGACTCGCGGATCACCGCTACCGAGCCAAACATTGCTGCCCGCTTACCGCTGTCGTTGAGGGCGTTGGTCAGCAGTTCATTACCGCGCGGGCTGTCGGCCAGCAGGGCCACCACGCTGCGCTGATCGTTATACGGCGACTGGAAGCCAATCACCGCCGCCATCGGCCCGGAAGAGGTAATGTCGGTGCGGGTATTGGGCGTGCGGGCATCGTCATCGGGATAAATGCTCGCCAGGTCATAGTGGCGCATCGGCATTTTCACCCAGCTTTTGGTCGCCTCGACCAGCAGGTTGATTTTGGTGTCGTCCTTGAGGGACGACGGGATCGCGCCGATCAGCAGCAGATCCGCATCTTTGTTCTTGATCTGGTTGCCATCGTCGGTCATCTGCAGATTAATCGCCGCCAGACCGGTCTGCGAACCGATACCGCCCAGCGCCTGCAGCAGCGTCGCCACCTGGCCCTGGGTCGGCGCTTTCGGCACCACCACCAGCGTGTCGGAGAGGTCGGCCATACGGCTGTAAGGGAAGCCCGCATTGGCGAAGACGCGCAGGTCCGGCAGGGCGATAAAGTGATAATACTTCGAGAAGTCGATGGTCGAATCGTCGCCAATCACCACATGGTTCTGCACCGGCTGGAAGGTAATACAGTTGTCGATGGAGCCGCCCGGCATCGGGTTCATGTACTGGAAGTCAAAGCGCAGCTGGTTGACCGCCCCGAGACGCAGCGCGGGGATGGTGACCTCTGATTTGCCGTCCAGCAGCCCCTGCAGCACCGGCAGGCGCAGGATCAGTTTGTTCACGTCCTGAGCGCTGTTCAGGCTGAACGACTGCAGGAACTGGTCGTTGAGGCTGATATCCATCCGCGAACTGTCCTTCACCGGCGGCATGGTGTAGCGATATTTCAGATCCATATCGATGCCGTTGGCCCGCAGCAGATAGAGATCCGGCGGCAGATTAAGCGCCACGGTGATGGCATCCGGCACCAGCCCGCTGGACTGCAGCTGTTGCTCATAGGTTTTCAGCTCAGCGAAGGTGACCGAGCGGTCGGTGCGCACCCAGTTCGGTGCGTCGTAAGGCTGACGCGGCTGCAGGGTTTTGATGCCGTCCACGGTGACGCTGCTGCCGCGGAACAGAATATTGCCCTGGGCAATCCCCTTCGCTGCCAGCAGCAGGTCGTTATCATCGCGGCCGAAAATTACCAGCAGCTTGACGTAAGGATCGTTCGGGTTGTCGATCATTTCGATGGTCGGCGCCTTGACCGGCGGATGATCGCGCAGGAAGTCCGGGCGCTTGTCGTTGGTGGCGAAGACAATGGCGTTACGATCCGGCAGTTCGTTGAAATAGACCGGGAACTGCTGGCCGCGCCAGCCGGCCTTGCTGCCGAACCAGGAGGCGACAATCGCCGCCGCCTGCTGCTGGGCCACCGCTGGCGAGCCCGGGAAAATCATCGGTAGCGTCAGCGGGCGGTTATCGCGCGGATCGTAGAACGGCACCGGGAAGTGTGACAGATCGTTATGCACCTTCAGCGACTGGTAGGTGAGATCCAGATAGCTTTCGCGCCCGACGTCCAGCCACAGCGTGCTGCTGGCGGGGTTTTCGCAGACATCGCGGTAGTGACCGACAAACTCCAGCCGTACGCGGTTGAAGTCGGTGATGTACAGCGGGTCAATCGGCAACTGCGCGCGGATCTTTTTCCCCAGCTGCTCTTTGGTCACGGGCAGGACGCCCATCAGCTCATCGTTGAGATAGACTTTCAGCTGCGACTGCACGGGCAGCAGCGAAGGCGATGGGGTGTATTCCAGGTTGAGCAGCGCGTTGGCGACCAGCTCATCGCTGCGCATGCCGAATTCGACCGACGCGTCAGGCCGTGAGCCGCGCAGCACGATGCTGCCGGGCGGCGGCGCGATGGTGGCAAAAGTCAGCTTCACCTCCCGCTGCGGGACGTTCTCGGCCACCGCCGCCGGGGCGGTCGGTTCGGCAAGGGCCGCCGTTGGCTCGCCCACCACGATCGGCGCGCCCGGGGTCGCTACCTGCGGCTGAACGCCAGGGGCGGCGTTCGCCACGACGGCCGGCGCCGCATAAGAGGCCAGCGGATACCAGCTGCACATGCCCACCGCTACTGCACACATCCAGGAAAGTTTTCTTTTCATCGCATTATCATCATTGTTGAGCCATTGCCGGGTCTGCGGAGAGCGTCGGCGCGGCGCGTTCAGGGCGTCGGGGTACAAACGACACTATCCAGGCCACCAGCGAAGTGAGCGCGCGGAAAACCACCTTCACCGACGGCGGCGAAAACTCCGCCAGGTGACGATAGCCACGGAAGCCCAGCTTGAGGATATCCAGCAGGCTTTCCATCGGCTTGTCTTCCGGGAAGCTATCCTGCCAAAGCGCCCACGTATCAGCGCGGGCAAACGTACACTGCACAAAATCGATATGCTGTTGGTTGGTCAACGGCAGTAGCTGGAGCCCCACCTCGCTGCCGTTGACCCGCGCGACCCTTACCGGGAAGGCATATTCCTGCTGTCCTCGTTTGAGCAACAGCCGGGCGTTCTGGCCTTCCAGCACCTGCGCGTCGCCGTGAATTTTGATCCCCAGCCCGCCGTCGGAATAGTCGTGAACCGTGCAGGAGAACAGATGGCCATCTTCGCGGGCAATCGCCGCCGGCATGCTCATTTCGACACGATGCGAACGGCGAACCTGCTTGCTTTCGACCGAGACCGCCACCGCGCCGCCAAGAATAATCAGGTTGTAGAACACCCAGACAATACTCACCCAGACGGTGAGAATTTCGTTTTCCGGGCCATACATAAATCGCCAGATCCCCACCGCGACGCCGACCAGATTGAGCAGTACAAGGTAGATATAGGGCCGGGAGATCACCCAGTCGACATACTCTTCTTCCACCAGCCCGCCCTTCGCGGTGACGTTGAACTTACCTTTATGCGGGTTAATCAGCGCCACAAAGGTGGGCGGCGCGATATACCAGGCCAGCACCGTCTCGTAGATTTCACTCCAGAACGAATGGCGGTATTTGCCCTGAATCTTCGAGTTGGTCAGGCTGGCGTGGATCATGTGCGGCAGCACGAACAGCGCGATCATCAGCGCGGGCGCATAAATGATATAGGCATGGAGCAGCAAAAAGGCCAGCGGCGCCGTGAGGAAGATGAGGCGCGGAATACCGGAGAGGAAGTGGAGCATGGCGTTGGCGTAGCAGACGCGCTGCGCCAGCTTCAGGCCTTTGCCAAACAGCGGGTTATCGAGCCGGAAAATCTGCACCATCCCGCGCGCCCAGCGGATGCGCTGGCCGATATGCGCGGACAAACTCTCCGTCGCCAGCCCCGCCGCCTGCGGGATCCGCATATAGGCTGAGGTGTGTCCCCGCCGGTGCAGACGCAGAGAGGTATGGGCATCTTCGGTTACCGTTTCGACGGCTATCCCGCCAATCTCATCCAGCGGGCCGCGACGGATAACGGCACAGGAGCCGCAGAAGAAGGTGGCGTCCCACATGTCGTTCCCGTCCTGCACCAGGCCGTAGAACAACGTCCCTTCGTTCGGCGTTTTGCGAAAGCGGCCAAGGTTGCGCTCAAAGGGATCGGGCGAGAAGAAGTGGTGCGGGGTCTGCATCATCGCCAGCTCTTTCTCTTTCAGGAACCAGCCCATGGTCATCTGCAGAAACGAGCGCGTTGGCACATGGTCGCAGTCAAAGATCGAGACGAACTCCCCTTTAGCGTATCTCAGCGCATTGTTGATGTTACCGGCCTTGGCGTGCTCGTGGCTGGTACGGGCGATATAGTGCACCCCGACATCTTTGGCAAACTGGCGAAACGCTTCCCGTCCACCATCGTCGAGGATCCAGATGTTCAGCTTGTCCTTCGGCCAGTCGATGCCCTGCGAGGCGTAAATGGTGTTTTTCACCACGTTGAGATCTTCGTTGTAGGTAGGGACGAAGATGTCCACGGTTGGCCACAGATCCATATCCTCCGGCAGCGGCACCGGCTGGCGGTTCAGCGGCCAGACCACCTGGAAGTAGCCCAGTACCAGCACCACCCAGGCGTAGGTCTCTGCGAACAGCAGAATGATCCCGCACACCAGGCTTACCGGGTCGTTCCAGTTCAGCGTCGAGGTGTAGCGCCACCAGATATAGCGGCACGACACCGTCAGCGACAGCACGATAAGCATCAGCGCCGAGAAACGCCCCGGGATGCGCCGCACCAGCAGCGCCACGCCCCACAGCAGCATCAGGAAGATAAACTGCGACAGCGGGTTAAAGGGCTGCGTAATACACATTAGCGCCAGCACCAGCGAGCAGAAGGTCACCCCCCCAAGGATTACCCGGCGCAGCTTTGGATTAAGGTGCGCCAGCTCTTTCTGTTTATCCAGATGGCCGGTGCGGGCGTTCACCTGTTCAGGCAGTTTCTCCAGCCATTGCGTATAGCGACCGTGCACCCCTTCCAGAGCCGCCAGCGAGCGCCAGTTGACCTTTTTTTCCGGCTCCGGCACGCGCGTCGCCAGCAACCACAGGGATTGCAGCAGGTAGCGCAGCGGATCCAGCGGACGCGGGCGATGCGGATTAATATGGGGAAAATAGGTTTCATGGTGGGCCAGAATCGCCTGCCAGCGCGGCGTCTCCAGCGGCATCAGCGCCCAGACCAGCGACGCCCACAGACAGCCAAGCGACGCCGAAAGCCAGGAGGCCCCGTGCTGCCGATAGTCGTCATAGCGCGCGCGCAGCCGTTCCCCCACCGGCGGAGCCAGCAGCAGCGTGCTGAGGCGGATCATGCCGGCCTCCCGCCGGAATAGTGGATCAGGCACCAGTTCGCCAGGGTCAGCACCTCTTCCGCCGCCAGGGAGTCCTGACGATACTCCCCGAGAGGTTGTTTCGCCGCCAGGCACTCGGCCATCGCCTCGTCGCGGTGAATCGTCACCGGCAGGATGCGCGGCTGGCTCTCCAGCCACAGCTGGTAGAGATCTTCCTGTAGCTGGCTGCCGACCCGCAGATCGTTAATCAGAATGTCGCTGTTGGCCGGGAGGGGCTGCTGGTGTAGACGGATATGGCTATTGGCGTCGGGATGAACCACCACCAGTGTGCGATCGCACAGCGTCAGCAGCTCGCGGGTTAATGGCGAATAACCGTTCGGCAGATCCAGCAGCAGCCAGCGGTACTGGCTCTGCAGCTGCTGCACAGCCTCCGCCATCGCCCCCAGCGCGGGCTGCAGCTGGTCAGCATTTTCTCTTTCGCCGGCGCTGAGCTGGCCAAACGGCAGCAGATCGATATGTTGCGTATAGCGCAGACCCGCGTCGCGCCAGTCCCGGCCGTCGAGCAGCGCCCGCGCCCAGCCGTCCTGATGATGGACATCGGTATTGAAAAAAAAGCGCAGCATATTATCCGGGCTGGCGTCGATCGCCAGCACCGTTTCACCGAGCAATTGCAGCGCCCAGGCGAGTGCAGCCGTAATGGACGTGACGCCAGTCCCCCCGCGCACGCCCTGTAATCCCAGAATAGCCATCTCCGGCTTCCTTATTTTTTCTCTGCAAACTCTGCCAGTAACGGCCAGCGCTTCAGCGCCGCATTCAGCTGCTCGCGCCGGGAAATATCATGATAATCAATATCCGGCAGGGAAAATGCCCGGCTTAGCGCCAGAAAATCATTTTGAAAGGTGTACCCCAGCGTGGCGTCCGTGGGTACTGCAGGATCTTTTGCTGGCATATCTCTGTCCGTTTGAAATTTATTATTAAACCAGAGGACGAATACAGCGCATCCTTAAAAGCAGGTGTACATGCTAAAACTGATGACCTTTAATTTCAATGTTAGGTTTACTCTGCCGGTTTCGCTAGTAAACTTATCCAGTGTCAATCAGGGCGCACGAGGGATGCCGTGGATAGTGTATTTACTTTGGGTATTTCATCATTATGGGATGAAGTGTGCCATATGCCGGTCGGTGGGGTATGGTGGCTCAACGTTGACCGTTATACCGATGCCGTCAGTCTGTTTAATCAGACGCTGGCCGCGCAGGCGAAAAACAGCAAGATCGCCGCGCTGGTAATGGGAGACAAACCTAATAATATCATTTCATTAGATAATGAAGGTGGCCCGGATAATATCGCGCTGTTCACCCTGCCGAATCGTCCGGAAGCCCTGGAAGAAATACATCGTGATTTAGTCTGCTCCCTCGAACCTGGCAATTACTTGTTTATTCTGCTATGCGCTGAAAATACCTGGCAAAATATAAATAAAGATAAGCTATGCGCGTGGGTGGAAAAGACCAGCCGCTGGGCGCAATATCACCGTTGCGCTTTCCTGGCGATCAATTCCGCCCAGGATATCGATCGACAGCTCACCCCATTATTACGCGAGTACCGTTCCCTTTCCGGCCTGGCAAGTATTCGTTACCAGGGCGACCGGCATCTCTTTGATATTGCCTGGTGGGGAAGCGACAAAGGCATCAGCGCTCAGCAGCAGCTGATGGTGCAACACGATGATGCCGGCTGGCGGCTGGCGCAGGAGACGGAAACCAGCGTTCAGCCACGTAGTGATGAGAAGGTGATCCTCAGCAATATGCGCGTGCTGGAAGGCGCCCCGCCGCTGTCGGAATACTGGACCCTGTTCGATACCAACGACGAGGTTTTCAACGCCGGGCGCACCGCACAAGCGGCCACGGTACTTTTCTCCATCACCCAGAATACGCAAATTGAACAGCTGGGCCGCTATATTCATACCCTGCGTCGCCAGCGCGGTACGGCGCTGAAAATTATTGTCCGTGAACAAACGCCCAGCCTGCGCGCGACGGATGAGCGGCTACTGCTTAGCAGCGGCGCCAGTCTGGTGATCCCCAGCAGCGCGTCGCTCTCCCGCTGTCTGACGTTGATCGAAAGCGTGCAGAACCAAAAATTCTCCCGCCATATTCCGGAGGATTTCGCCACGCTGTTGACCTGGAGCCAGCCGTTAAAGCTGCGCGGCTACCAGAAGTGGGATGCTTTCTGCGAGGCGGTACAGAACGTGATGGCCAATACCCTCCTGCCCGCCGACAGCAAAGGCGTGATGGTGGCCCTGCGCCCGGCGCCAGGGCTGCGCGTTGAGCAGGCGCTGACGTTATGCAAACCCAACCGGATGGGCGATATCATGACCATCGGCAATAACCGGCTGGTGCTGTTTTTGTCGTTTTGCCGGATTAATGACCTCGATACCGCGCTAAACCACATTTTCCCGCTGCCGACCGGCGATATTTTTTCTAACCGCATGGTGTGGTTTGAAGACAAGCAGATCCTCTCGGAAATCGTGATCATGCGCGGCGTCGAACCGGCGCGCTGGAACACGCCGCTGCCGCTGTCGGTGGGTAAAAACGAGACCATCAACGCCACCCACGATGGACGCCACTGGCGACGCTACCCCGAGCCGCACCGGTTAACCACCCGCGAGGAGCAAGCCTGATGATGTCTATCGCCGATATTCTGCAACTGGTGGTGCTCTGCGCCCTGCTGTTTTTCCCGCTGGGTTACCTGACGCGCCATTACCAGCGCCGTATTCGCACGACGTTAAGATTGATGTTCTTTAAACCCCGTTACGTGAAACCGGCAGGCGTATTACGCCGGGGAGCCACGGTTAAGCAAGGCAAAGCGAACAAATGACAAACACTAAACCGACCGCGACACCGCTTCCGCTCTGGCAGTACTGGCGCGGCCTTGGCGGCTGGAATTTATATTTTCTGGTCAAATTTGCCCTGCTGTGGGCCGGGTATCTCAATTTCCACCCGATGCTGAACCTGGTGTTTCTCGCCTTTCTGCTGGTGCCGATCCCGCGCGAAAAGCTGCACCGTATCCGCCACTGGATCGCTATTCCGCTCGGCTTCGCGCTGTTCTGGCACGATACCTGGCTGCCCGGTCCGGAGACGCTTCTTAGCCAGGGTTCGCAAATCGCCGGCTTCAGCGCCAGCTATATCTGGGATCTGATCGTCCGGTTTATTAACTGGAGCATGGTCGGCGCCTTCTTTGTTTTACTGGTCCTGTGGCTGTTTATCAGTCAGTGGCTGCGCGTCACTGTGTTTGTCTCCGCGATGGTCGTCTGGCTG
>OJTQ01000129.1_pt1 | contig 26648 bp, 22 predicted proteins | sample 1599771 | NCBI WGS metagenome assembly OJTQ01 (sample SAMN04436728, study PRJEB24849) | human gut metagenome | biome: human gut; feature: NICU; material: stool | host: Homo sapiens | place: USA: Saint Louis, MO | collected 2010-11-27
CTCAGCAGTACGAGGCGATGTATCAACAATCTATTAACGCACCAGATACCTTCTGTAAGGCCGAGAATATGCGGCTCGCCAAGTGGGTTACGGATCACCGTCTGCAGCAGCAGCCCGGCGACGCCGAGCGCCGCGCCGGTCAGCAGCGCTGCCGCCAGCCGCACCAGGCGCAGATCGACGATGATTCGCTGGTCGAAGTTGCGCGGATTGTACTCCAGCAGCGCCTGCAGCACCGTCTGTGGGGCGATCCAGCGGGCGCCTAAGCCAAGATGCACCAGCGAGGCGGCGATAAGCAGCAGCGTTAGCAGCAAGAGCGCCAGTCGGGGGCGGGCATGACGCCGCGCGGCGTACATAACGGCGGCGCTCATGCGTCAACGGCCTGGCGGGCGCGAAACGGCATAAAGAACGGTTTGCCGGTTTGCGGGTTAATCGACATCTGCACGTCAACGTCAAACACGCGTTTAATCAGCTCAGGGCTACAGACATCGTTGTCGCTAATCGTGCCGGCGATGCGCCCCTGTTTGAGGAATACCAGCAGATCGGCGTAGTTAACGGCAAAGTTAAGGTCATGGAGCACCGTCACCACCGTGCGGCCATGTTCGCGGGTGAGAGTCTGGAGCAGCTCGAGGATATCGACCTGATAGCGCAGATCGAGCCAGGTGGTCGGCTCATCGAGCAGAATGGTGGCCGTTTGCTGGGCCAGCGCCATGGCGATCCAGCAGCGCTGACGCTGGCCGCCGGAGAGGCTGTCCACCGGCAGATGGGCGAATTCGGCGGTACCGGTTAAGCGCAGCGCCTCCTCCACCGCCAGCTCATCGGCCTCGGACCACTGGCGCATCAGCCCTTGCCATGGGTAGCGCCCGCGCGAGACCAGCTCGAAAACCGTTAACCCTTCCGGGGTCAGCGGCGATTGCGGGAGGATGCCCAGCTGGCGCGAGACGGCCTTCGTCGGCATCTGGTGAATGGCTTGCCCGTCCAGACGCACGCAGCCGCCGAGCGGTTTCAGCATTCTGGCGATGGTCGAGAGCAGCGTGGATTTACCGGAGCCGTTCGCCCCGGCCAGCACCGTCATTTTGCCGGTGGGAATGGTCAGGTTGATATCGTCAACGATCAGGGTCTGGCCGTATCCGGCCGACAGGGCATCCAGTACGATCCCCTGCTCTGCAGGTTTCACCCGCTGTGGCATAACTCGCTCCTGCGCCGCAGCGTTCCAGGCCATCGCTGAACAGTCTGCAGTCAAACAAAAATAAATCTCATTCTCTTTTGATCATGACGGGGATAGATGTAGTAGTCAATACTCGCCATCGTCATCCGTCCGTCGCGAGCACTACAGCGAGGCTGCGCAACAGTAAAACCAACAAAATCATTTAATATCAATAAAATAACAACACACCACCTCATTGAAAAGACGTGATGACCCCGCCATTCCCCACCGCCAATTTTTTATCTTACATAACATTTACTACTACATCCCTTCATGATTGAATGATTCTCAATTACACATCTGAAGGCGCGTTCAGACGCTAAACAGAGTGCTTTTATTATTCAGGGCAATGATTTTATTGGCTTAATCTGACCGCAAAGGCAGATTCGTTCACGAGAAACAGATAATGACTCAACCCCATGTCGCCTGCAGAGCGTTGCAAGGGCGCGCGCTTTTTTCGCTTCTTTTTTTAGCCTCACCGGGATTAATGGCCGCCGACAATAGCGCGGCGAAAAGTAATAACGACGCGGAAGAGACCATCACCGTGGTGGCCGACGGCGCGCAGCAGAGCGCCACCAGCGGCTATCAGCCACTCAGCTCCGCCACCGCGACGCTGACCTCGATGCCGCTGCTGGATATTCCGCAGGTGGTTAATACCGTCAGCGATCGGGTTCTCGAAGATCAGCACGCCACCTCACTCGATGAGGCGCTGTATAACGTCGCTAACGTGGTGCAGACCAACACCCTCGGCGGTACCCAGGACGCCTTTACCCGCCGCGGCTTCGGCGCCAACCGCGACGGCTCGATCATGACCAACGGTCTGCGCACCGTGCTGCCACGCAGTTTTAACGCCGCCACCGAACGGGTGGAAGTCCTGAAGGGGCCAGCTTCGACGCTGTACGGTATCCTCGACCCCGGCGGGCTGATCAACGTCATCACCAAACGGCCGGAGCGGCAGTTCTCTGGTTCGGTTTCCGCGACGTCCACCAGCTTTGGCGGCGGTACCGGCAGCTTCGACGTCACCGGCCCCATCGAAGGCACGAATCTGGCGTACCGGCTGATTGGGGAATACCAGAATGAGGATTACTGGCGCAATTTTGGTAAAAACAAAAGCAGCTTTATCGCCCCTTCCCTGACCTGGTTTGGTGAACGGGCGACGGTGACCGCGTCCTATTCGCACCGCGACTACAGCGCGCCTTTTGACCGCGGCACTATTTTCGATCTGAATACCGGCCATGCGGTGAACGTCGATCGCAAAACCCGCTTCGATGAAGCGTTTAATATTACCGATGGCTATTCCGATCTCGCTCAGCTTAACGCCGAGTATCGCCTTAACGACGCCTGGACCGCGCGCTTCGACTACAGCTACAGCCAGGATAATTACAACGATAACCAGGCGCGGGTGGTGGCCTATGATTCGGCGACCGGCAACCTCACCCGCCGGGTCGACGGTACCCACGGTTCAACGCAGAAGATGCACTCCACCCGCGCTGACCTGCAGGGCAACGTGGTGGTAGGCGGTTTTTATAACGAACTGCTGACCGGCGTCGCCTATGAGAATTACGATCTGTTGCGCACCGATATGCTGCGCTGCAAGAACGTGAAAGGCTTTAACATCTATCATCCGGTCTACGGCACCCTCGACACCTGTAATACCGTCTCCGCCTCCGACAGCGATCAGCGTATCCAGCAGGAGAGCTATGCCGCATACGTGCAGGACGCGCTGTACCTGACTGACAACTGGATCGCGGTCGCTGGCGTGCGCTACCAGTACTACACCCAGTACGCCGGTAAAGGCCGACCGTTTAACGTCAATACCGACAGCCGCGATGAGAAATGGACGCCGAAAGCCGGCCTGGTCTACAAGGTGACGCCGAACGTCTCCCTGTTCGCCAACGTCGCCCAATCGTTTATGCCACAGTCATCGATCGCCAGCTATATCGGCGAACTGCCGCCGGAAGAGTCCACCTCTTACGAAGTGGGCGCCAAATTCGACCTGTTAAACGGCATTACCGCCAATATCGCGCTGTTTGATATTCACAAGCGCAACGTGCTGTACACCGAGAGCATTGGCGATGAGACAGTGGCCAAAACGGCGGGCAAGGTGCGTTCCCAGGGCGTGGAAGTGGACCTGGCCGGGTCCATCACCGATAACCTCAGCGTGATCGCCAGCTACGGCTACACCGACGCCAAAGTGCTGGAAGATCCGGATTACGCCGGGAAACCGCTGCCAAACGTACCGAAACATACCGGCTCGCTGTTCCTGACCTATGACATTCATAACGTCTATAACAGCAATACCCTGACCGTCGGCGGCGGCGGTCATGCGGTCAGCAAGCGCTCCGGCACCAACGGCGCGGATTATTATCTGCAGGGCTATGCGGTGGCGGATGTGTTCGCCGCCTATAAGATGAAGCTGCAGTATCCGGTGACGCTGCAGGTGAATGTGAAGAACCTGTTTGATAAGACCTATTACACTTCCTCGATCGGCACCAATAACCTCGGCAACCAGATTGGCGACCCGCGCGAAGTGCAGTTCACAGTGAAGATGGATTTTTAAGCCGGACCATGGCGTCGCGCCGGATGTTCATTGCCGGGCGGCGCTGCGCTTGCACCGGCCTACCTTTCCGTGACCTTTGTCGCAGCCGCCACCGGGCAATGCGTTCAGCTTACCAGTCCTCCTCCTGGCCGAGGATGCGCAATATATCCTGACGATGCTGCAGCAGTTGCGGGTTATCGCGATGACGGGGAAAATCCAGCGGCAGCGCGAACTCGGCGATAATCCGCCCTGGACGCGGCGACATCACTAGCACCCGCTCGCACAGCAGCAGCGCCTCTTCGATATCGTGGGTCACCAGCAGGCTGGTATACCCCTGCTGCTGCCAGAGGGCGATCAGCTCCCGCTGCATGCTGATGCGAGTCAGGGAATCCAGCTTACCCAACGGCTCGTCGAGCAGCAGCAGGCGCGGTTCGTTCAACAAGGCGCGCGCCAGCGCCGCACGCTGCGCCATCCCCCCGGACAGCTGCCGCGGCCACGCCTCGCTGAAGGCCTGCAGCCCGATGCGGTCAATCAGCGCGTCGGCCTTCGCCTCCAGCCCCTTTTTGCCCTGCGCCTGCGGGCCCAGCAGCACGTTCTGCCGTACCGTCAGCCATGGGTAGAGCGTCGGATCCTGAAACACAAGGATCCGCTCCGGCCCCGGGGCGCCGGGCGCCGCACCGTCGATCTGCATCTGTCCGCTCTGCGGCGCTTCCAGCCCCGCCAGCAGCCGCAGCAGGGTTGATTTACCGCAGCCGGAAGGGCCCAGCAGCGCCACGCTTTCCCCCGGACGCAGCTGTAGACTGATATTCTCCAGCACCGGTACCGTCTGTTTGCCAAGCGTAAACGCATGATGAAGATGGCTGATGGATACCGCCGCGCCGCGCGCTATCGCCGGCGAATCTGACGTCACTGTTACCATTGCATTCCTCCTCGCTGCCAGCTCAGCAGCCGGTCACGCAGCATAAATAATCCGCTTATCAGGCCGGAGCATAACAACGCCATCACCAGCAGCGCGGCGTACATATTCGGATAGGCCGCCCAGCCCTGGGCCCACTGGAGGTAAAAGCCGATCCCTGACTTCACCCCGACCATTTCGGCGACAATCAGCACCGAAAACGACGCGCCGAGCCCCATAAACAGGCCGACAAAGACGTTCGGCAGCGCGGCGGGGATCGCCACCCGCAGGATCAGGAAACGCTGGCTGGCGCCGAGGGTCCGCGCCACGTCGTACCACGCCTTATCAATGCCCATCACTCCGGACCAGGTCAGCACCGTGACCGGGAACCAGGTGCTCAGCGCGATCAAAAACACGCTGGCGCCGAAGCTCGAGGGAAAAATAAACAGGCACAGCGGCAGCAGCGCGGTGGACGGCACCGGGCCCAGCAGACGTAACACCGGATGAACCCAGTAGCCAATCCGTTGCGACCAGCCGATGGCCAGACCGGTGATGAACCCGCTGCTGGTGCCCAGCAGCACGCCGAGCCCCAGCAGCCCCAGCGAGTGCAGCAGGCTGTCGAGCAGGCGCGGCCAGTCGTCGTGCAGCACCTCGATCAGCGCCTGCGGCGGCGCGAAAAACGGCACCGGTAGCACGGCGCTCTTGGCGGTCAGCCCTTCCCAGACAGCAAACAGCACCGGCAACAGCGCCAGCCACTTGCCGGCATGCCGCACACGCGCGCCGCGCGCTCGCCAGTAGCGATAGCTCAGCGCCAGCAGCAGTAATCCACTGCCGAGGGTGAATTGCGCCAGCGCCCACCCTTCGCTAAACGGCCAGCGCCGCCCGGCATCGGGCCAGGTCAGAGTAAACAGACCGCCCAGCAGCCACAGCGCGGCGGCCAGCAGCCCTTCTCCCCACAGCGGCGCGCGGCCGGTGGGGCGCGCCAGAGCCTGCTCAGGCGAATACGTTGGCATAGATACTCTCCGCGAACTGATGGGGATCGGTACCCGGCTTGATCACCTGCACCCGCTGCAGGTCGACCGCGTACTGCGTCAGCTCTTTCACGAATGCTTCGCCCACCGCATGATGGCCGTGGCCCTGCCCGTGCAGGATGCCGCTCACCTCCGCTTCACTGGTGTTCAGGGCATGGGCGAGGAAGGATTGCGCCACGCTTTCCGGATGCGCAGCGGCATAGCTGTGCGCCTCAAGGATCGCCTGGGTGAGCGCGGCGGCGGCCGGTTTATGGTCCCGCGCCAGGCTCCCGCTCACCCCCAGCACGCAGCAGCTGAGGTTGGCATAATCCCCGGTCATATTGCTGGCGATCAGCTGATACTTGCCGGTCTCCAGCAGACGATAGCTGAATGGCTCGCTGCCGCTGATGGCGGCGATTTCGCGCTTGTCCAGCGCCACGCTGAGCAGATCCGCCGGGTAGACTTTCCACTGCACGTCGCTGATCGGGTCGATACCGTGGCGCTTAAGCAGAATGGCGAAGAAGTTTTTATCCGGCCCGGCCATATCAGTGACGCCGATGGTTTGTCCCTTCAGGCTCTCGAGGCCGCCGAACGGCGAGTCTTTGGCCGTCAGCAGGTTCAGACAGCCGCCGTGGGTTCCGGCGGTGAGCTTGACGTCAAAGCCCTGCTCCAGCGCCTTCAGCCAGCGCAGCGCCATCCCCACCCCGGCGTCGGCCTTACCGGTGGCGATCGCCTCCAGCAGCACATCGGTGGAGTTGCCGAAGTTAACAAACTCAACGTCGAGGTTATATTTACTGAAAATCTTCTGCTGCTCGGCGACGGCGACCGGCGCAAGGCATACCGCGCTTTTATTGATCGCCAGCTTGATCTTGTAGGGCTCTGGCAGGCGCAGCGCCGGATGGGCATCGCCGCTGGCCATGTTCGCCATATCGTGAGCCCACAGCGGCAGAGAGACCCCGGCCAGCGCCAGGCCGCCGCTGAGCTGTAAAAAACGGCGGCGGGAAAAAGTGTTTCTGGTCATGGTGTCACCTCGGCGGCGGGCACGCTAAAGCTGGGGTCAAAGGTCGGCTTCACGTCCAGCCGGGTGCGGATCAGGCCGTTGGCGAGATAAAAGTCCGCCGTTGCCTGCTGCTGGGTCACCGTTTCCTCTGCCAGCGGCTGCCACTGCGACTGGCGGTTGGCAAATTGCGCGCGGGCGATCTCCGCCGGGAAGCGGATGATCTCCCCCAGCGTTTTGCCGTAGCTGTCGAGATTGGCGTAGGCCCAGCGCTCAGCGCCGGCCAGGCGCTGGAGATAATCCTGCAGCGCGGCGCGTTTTTGCGGATCGTTAAGCGCGGAATCCGTTGCCGCGAGGAAGGTATTCCCCGGCAGCAGCCCTTTGCCGCTCACCAGAATCTGCCCCTCGTTGGTCTTCACCATCTGGGTGGTGTAGGGCTCCCAGGTCGCCCAGGCGTCCACCGAACCGTTAAGCAGCGCCACTTTGGCGTCCACCGGGCCGAGGAACACCCACTGCACCTCCTTCGGTGAAATCCCCGCCTGCTCCAGCGCTTTCAGCGCCACGAAATGACCAATCGACCCTTTACCGGTGGCGATGCGTTTGCCTTTTAAATCGGCGCCGCTTTTTAACGTGCTGCCGGGGGAAACCAGCACCGCGGTCCCCGCCGGGTTGCTTTTATCCACGGCAATGGCCTTGACCGGCGCACCGTTGGCCAGAGCAAACAGCAACGGCGCATCGCCGATGATCCCCGCGTCCACGGCGCCCGCGTTGAGGGCTTCCGCCAGCGGCGCGGCGGCCGGGAACTCGGCCCACTTAATGTCGTAAGGGAGATTTTGCAGGGCGTTGGCCGCCTCCAGCTGCGAACGCATACCGCCTTTTTGATCGGCGATCCGCAGGGTGATCCGCTCCTGCGCTGTCGCGTAGCCGCCCAGCGCCAGCAGCATCAGCGCTGCCGCCACCCGGCCTGAAAATGATAGACGCATCGTGATTATCCTTGTGATTGAAAGACGAAGTTGCCGGCTGCCAGCCAGGCGCTGTCGCTCTGTGGGGTATGTACCCGTCCGCAGAGCACGTTGCGGTAGTGGCGTTCCAGCGGGTTCTGTCGGCTCAGGCCATGATTGCCGGTCAGCTCGAGCGCAATATTCACCGCCTGAATGGCGTTGTCGGTGATGGTGACTTTCGCCAGATTGGCCTCGATAGCGGAAAAGCGCAGCGCGGCGGCCTGCTCCAGCAGGCTGCGGTTGACCAGCAGCAGCCCGGCGATCTGCCCGACTTTCTCCTGCACCCGTGGCAGACTAGAGAGCGGATGGCCGAGACCGGCGGGTACCCGTCCCGCCAGCCACCTCACCAGCCAGTCGTGAGCGGCGTGGGCAATGCTGTCATAGATCGCCGCCAGCAGCGCCGTCTGCCGGTTGGCGAACAGGCGAAACGGTTCGGCCTCCGCGGCGGGTGGCGCATCGGCCGACCAGACATCCACCGCGTGCTCTGCCGCCACCCGCACGTGGTTAAAAATAACTTCATGGCTGCCGGTGGCCCGCATCCCGGCGTGATCCCAGCTTTTCACCACGCTGATGCCCGGGCTGTCGCCAGCCACCAGCCAGGTGCCCACCAGCGGCGGGTTATCATCGCTTCTGGCCCACACCGCCAGCCAGCGCAGCCCTTCAATGCCGGTGGTATAAATTTTATGGCCGCTGATGTCCCAGCCCTCCGCGCGACGGGTCGCCACGGTGTCCGGCAGGCCGCCCCGTGCCGGGGAGCCCAGCTCCGGCTCGACGCGCAGGCTGTTGATCAGGCCACCGTGTTCGACAGCATCGTGAAAAACCTGCTGGCGCAGCGGCGCGTGCCAGGCGTCGTTTTCCGCCAGCCGCAAATGGTGCAGATACTGCATGCAGACGATCAGCGCTGTCGCCGGCTCTCCCCAGGCGATGGCGGCGATGGCCTGCTGCAGCTGGGCCAGAGTGGCGCCCGCGCCGCCGCAGGATGACGGCACGGCGAGACTTAACCAGCCCCCCGCGCGCAGATGGTCGATATTACGCTGGGGAAACTCGCCGCTGGCATCAAGGCTGGCCGCCTGCTCCGCCATCTGCTGGCGGAGCGCCGTCAGCTGCCGGGCCCAGTCGTCGCGCTCAGGATGGATCACGATGCGCGCTCCGCCACCGCACGCCGGGCAGCTTTTTCCCGGGCGATCGGCAGCAGCGCCCGGCCATAGTCGGCCGCGTCGTTCAGCGGATCGAAGCCGCGGATCAGGAAGTTACGCACCCCGAGGTCGTAGTAATCGAGCAGCGCATCCGCCACCTGCTCCGGGGTGCCCACCAGCGCGGTGGAGTTATGTCCGCCGCCCACCAGCTGGGCGATGCCGGTCCACAGGCGTTTGTCCACCACTCTGCCCTGCGCCGCGGTAGCCCGCAGCCGCTGGGCGCCGATGCTGTCCGGTTTGGCTTTGAACCCGCCTCCGCGCTGCGCCGCCTGCTCGGTGGCGACGTGCAGGATATGCTCGGCTTTCTCCCAGGCTTCGGCTTCGCTGTCGGCGATAATCGGCCGGAACGAGACGCTGAAGCCGATATCACGCTGGTGTTTCGCCGCTTCGGCGCGCACGCGCTGGATGGTCTCTCCGGTTTGCGCCAGCGACTCGCCCCACAGGGCGAAGACGTCGGCATGTTTGCCGGCGACGGCGATGGCCGCTTCCGACGAGCCGCCGAAGTAGATGGGAAGATGCGGTTTTTGCAGCGGGCGAATGGCGGACCAGGCCTGCTCGGCCTGATAAAAATCGTTGTGAATATCCACCGGCTGCTCGCTGGTCCACACCTGGCGCACGGTGTCGAGGAAGGCGTCGGTGCGGGCGTAGCGCTGGTCGTGGTCGAGATAATCGCCATCCCGGCGCTGCTCGGCATCGTTGCCGCCGCTGATGATATGCACCGCCAGCCGGCCCCCCAACAGGTGCTCAAGGGTGGCGAATTTGCGCGCGGCGAGGGTTGGCGAAACAAAACCGGGGCGATGAGCCAGCAGGTAATGGATTTTCTGCGTCGACAGCCCCGCCAGGGCCGTCACCAGAAAGCCGTCGGGTTGATCGGACCAGTGGCCGACCAGCAGACGATCAAACCCGGCGGCTTCATGGGTTTGCGCAAAGCGAACGATATAGTCGCGGTCAAAGATCGGCCCCACCGGGGCAATCGTTTCGGAAGAGAGGCGGTGGCCAATCATGCCGAGAAACTGAATGCTCATGAACAACTCCTTGCGTCAGGGTAATGGAGTGGCCGCGACAGCGGCGCTGGTCATTACCCTATACAGAGTGTGTTAATGAGCAAAATGCATTTTTATCATATCTTAATATGCTGAATTAGCATTAAACAAAAATGCATAGTGCTTTCAGTCGGATACTGTCAGCTGCTGCACCACTTTGCTGGCGAAAAAGGTCAGCGGCGCCTGCAGGTTTGCCAGATACTGGGCGTGGATCAGCCACAGTGAGACCGCAGGCTGAAAATCGCTGAGATTGAGGACCGCGATCTCGTCCCGCCACGGGCTGTTGGCCAGCGCCGCCCGCGGCACCAGACCCAGTCCCAGCCCCTGCGCCACCAGCGCTATCTGCAGCTGCGCGCCCGCGCTTTCGACATTAAGCTTCAACCGCAATCCCTGACTCTGCAGCTCGCGAATGAGCCCGGCGCGCAGGCCACAGCCGTCGGGGTTAAGGATCCAGCCCTGTTCGGCGCACTCCCGCAGGGATGACGCGCGCAAATTCAAACGCCGGCCGACGATCGGCACCACCTCCAGGGGACACAGCAGCCGTCCGCTATAGCCCTCGTCGAAGCTTTGCTGGGCCGGCCCCATCGCCAGCATGCCGTCCAGCTCGCCGTTTTCCAGCCGACGCTGCAGCTGTCCGCTCCAGCCGCAGGTGATCTGCGGCGACAGTCCGGGAAACTGCTGGCTCAGCGCTGACAGCGCCGCCGGCAGGGCAATCTCGCTGAGACTCTGCGGCACACCGAGACGCAGCGCGCCGCGCGGCTCGCCTTGCGGATCCAACAGGCTGTAGAGTTTTTTCGTCTCACGCTTAATGCTCAGACACTGCTCGTACACCCGGTGTCCGGCGGCGGTCAGGGTCAGCGGGCGGGTCTGGCGCTCCAACAGCGTCACATTCAGCTCCTGTTCCAGACGCTGAAGACGCCGGGTGATGGCCGACTGGGTGATCCCCAGATATTCCGCGGCCTGATTGAGGGAGGAAAACTGCACCGTGGCCAGCAAAGCGTCAATATCGTCAATGCGCATAGGATCCTTATGTGAAATTTGCATATTAATATATGCGTAAATTGCATTTAAATAATATTAACGCCTCTGTTAGCGTTTTGACCAGTCCCTCTCACAGGAACCGCACATGACTGCACCACGACTGGAAAAATTACGCCATTTCATTCATGAGGTAGACCGCCTGCACCGTGAGCACCACCAGACCGCCCCGCTGCTTGACGCCGTGGCGCAGCGACTGGCGGCGCTGGTGCGTTACGACGACTGGCTGCCGGAAGAGTACACCCTGCCGCATCCGCACCATTACCAGCAGTATCTGCTGCATGCCGACTCCGGGGAGCGCTTCTCGATTGTCAGCTTCGTCTGGGGACCGGGGCAAGCGACGCCGATCCATGACCACCGGGTGTGGGGGGCCATTGGTATGCTGCGCGGCGCGGAGGAAAACCAGCGCTACCAGCTGGATGCCGATGGCATCCCGCGCGCGCTGGGCGCCGCCACGCTTCTGGAAGCAGGCCAGGTGGAGAAAGTCTCCGCTGACGATGGCGATATTCATCGCGTCAGCAATGCGCTGGCGGATCGCGTCTCCATCAGCATTCACATCTACGGCGGCAATATCGGCGCGGTGAAGCGCGCCGTGTATACCCCGGAAGGGCAGCAGAAACCGTTTATCTCCGGCTACTCTAACCGCCATTTACCCAATATCTGGGATTTGTCCCGCGAACATCAAGGATAACCACTATGCCCACCTACGCTTATCGCCAGGCCGCCGGGATACGCCAGGCGCTGCTCGACCGTCGTGAACTGGCGCTGATCGACGTCCGTGAAGAGGCCGATTTCGCCACCGCTCATCCGCTGTTTGCCGTCAATCTGCCGCTCAGCAAACTGGAGCTGGAGGTCCGCCGGCGGATACCGCGCTTCACCACCCCGCTCACCGTCTACGACAACGGCGAAGGTCTGGCGGAGATCGCCGTCGAACGGCTACGGGCCTGGGGCTATCAGGATGTGGCCCTGCTGACAGAGGGGCTCGCCGGCTGGCGCCGCAGCGGCGGCGAGCTGTTTCAGGATGTCAACTCCGCCAGCAAAGCCTTTGGTGAACTGGTGGAAAGCGTGCGTCACACGCCGTCGCTCAGCGCCCAGGAGGTTCAGGCGCTCATCGACAGCCGGCAGGAGGTGGTGATCGTCGACGCCCGGCGCTTCGATGAGTACCAGACCATGAGCATCCCCGGCAGCATCAGCGTGCCCGGCGGCGAGCTGGCCCTGCGGGTGGAGAGCCTGACGCCCTCCCCGCAGACGCCGGTTATCGTCAACTGCGCCGGACGCACCCGCAGCATCATCGGCACCCAGTCGCTGATCAACGCCGGCGTGCCAAACCCGGTCCATGCCCTGCGCAATGGCACTATCGGCTGGACGCTGGCCGGCCAGACGCTGGCGCACCAGCAGCAGCGGCAATACGATCCCTCCGCCCGCGCCTCCGGCGCCCGGGCCGCTGAGGTGGCGCATCTTGCCGAACGGGCCGGGGTGGCGGTCATCGATGAGGCCACGCTGCAACGCTGGCTGCAGCAGAACGACCGCACTACCTTCCTGTTTGATGTCCGCAGCCCCGAGGAGTACGCGGCGGGTCACTATCCCGGCAGCCTGAGCGCGCCAGGCGGCCAGCTGCTGCAGGAGACCGATCACTTCGCCAGCGTACGAGGGGCGCGAATTGTGCTGCTGGATGACGATGGCATCCGGGCGGCGATAACCGGCTCGTGGCTGGCGCAGATGGGCTGGGAGACGGCGCGGCTGAGCGCGCTGTCGGCCAGCCAGTTGAGCGAACGCGGGGTGCCGGCCGCCGAGGTGCCGCCCGGCCCGCAGGCGGAGGAGATAAGCCCGACGCAGCTGGCGCAACAGCTGGACGAACCCGGTACGGTGGTGCTCGATTTCACCACCAGCGCCAACTTTGTCGCTCGCCATATCCCCGGCGCGTGGTGGCTGACGCGCTCGCAGCTGCGCCAGGCCCTGGATGTGATCCCTCCCGCACAGCGATACGTGGTGACCTGCGGCAGCAGTCTGCTGGCCCGCTACGCGGTGCCGGAGGTGGCGGCCTTGACCGGTAAACCGGTGCAGCTGCTTACCGGCGGGACGCTGGCGTGGATCGCCGCCGGTCTGCCGCTGGCGCATGGCGACAGCGGCCTCGCCGTCGAGCGCCGTGACCGCTATCGTCGTCCGTACGAAGGAACCGATAATTCCGCCGAGGCCATGCAGGCCTATCTGGAGTGGGAGTATGGCCTGGTGGATCAGCTGGCCCGCGACGGCACCCACGGTTTTCGGGTGCTCTAGCGCGAGCGCGCCTCAGGCCTCGCGCAGGATCCACGAATACTGAAAGCTCTTCGGCGCCGGAAAATGGGTCCGGCGTCGGTAGGAGCCCAGCGACTGCGGGGTGCAGTAGGTGCAACTCCCCAGCCATTCAACGCTCGCCGGCGACACTCCCGCCTCTGCGAAGATCGCTTCGGCAAAGGCGCGCAGATCAAACCACAGATTATCGCTGCCGCGTGCGGCGGCTTTGAGCGGATCGCTGACCGGGCCCGAACGGGAATGAAACAGCCGCTGGCGATGGCGGGCCACCCGATCACCGCCGGGCTGGTCCAGCAGTTGCTGATAAAATCCGGCGGAGACTTCGTAACAGCAAGGGTGAATATGCGGCCCCACGGCGATGACCAGATCGGCCAATGCCACCCCCTGCTGGCGAAAACAGGCCAGACTGTTGTCGACAATGCCGCTGACCAGCCCCTGCCAGCCGGCATGCACGCTGCAGACGAAGCGACCGTCGCGCGAGGCGATCAGCATCGGCAGACAGTCGGCGGTCACCACCCCCACCTTTTGCCCGGCTACCGCGGTAAACACCGCGTCGGCGTGCGGGCGCGTCGGCAGCGGCTGCTGATAATGATGAACCTCATTACCATGCACCAGCTTCACCGGAGCCAGCTCGGCATAGGGAAAGGCGGCGGTTTCGTGGACATCGAGAAAAGCGTGGCGGATGCCAGGGATAGCATTGAGCAAACGGGAGGTGTAAGCCATAGGGACGATAAGCGTCAGGGAATGATGTCTTACCATAGGCCAGGTGACGCGGACAGGCAAGGCGGCGGCCCGGCATTTTTTTGCCAGACCGCCGGATGCGTCTCAGACAATCGCGGCGCGCTGCTGACGATGCATCAGCCAGAACACCGCCACGCCGGCCAGCACAATGCCGGGCGCCGAGGCCGCCATCACCCCGATGGTGCCGGTGCCGAGAGCCAGCATCTTGCCGGCCAGCAGCGGGCCGCTCATTGCGCCAAGACGGCCCACCGCCACGGCGGTGCCGACCCCGGTGGCGCGGATCGCCGCGGGGTAAAAAAGCGGCGCCAGGGCATAGAGTACGCTCTGGCCGCCGGTGGCGAACAGGCCGGCGACAAACCCCGCCAGCAGCATTCCGTTTAGCGACGACGCGCTGCCCAGCGCCAGCAGGGAAGCCAGAATCCCGCTGTAGATCAGGAGCGACATCCGCAGCGGGGTGAGCTTATCCATTAGCGCTCCCAGCAGCAGCGTGCCGCAGGCGGCGCCGATCTGTAGAGAGAACATCACCCCCGCCGCCTGGCTGGCGCGGAATCCCTGGCCCACCAGCAGCATCGGCAGCCAGTTGATCAGCATATAGACCACCAGCAGGGTGAAAAAATAACCCAGCCACAACAGCAGGGTGGCGGCGGCATGCCCTGGGGCAAACAGGGTGCGCAGCGGCACGCTGGCCTCCGCGCGCTGAAACGCCTGCGACTCCGGTAGCCAGCGCATCAGCAGCGGGATCAGCAGTAACGGGACCACGCCGCCAATCCAGAAAATAGTCTGCCAGGCCGCGGCGAGACCGGAAAAGCCCAGCGCTGCCGCCAGCGCGGCGCCAATGGGTACGCCGCAGTACATCAGGCTTACCGCCCGGCCGCGGAAGCGTGAGCCAGCGGCTTCCGAGGTTAAGGCAATCAGGTTAGGCAGTGCCGCCCCGAGCCCGACGCCGGTGAGCAGGCGCGCCAGCAGCAGCGTCGGGAAGCTCCATGCCACCGCAGTGGCCAGCGAGAACAGGCCAAACAGCAGCACCGACCCCAGCAGAATGCGCTTGCGCCCGTGGCGGTCCGCCAGCATGCCGCCCACCAGCGCGCCGGGCAGCAGGCCGAGGATCCCGGCGCTGAAGATCCAGCCCATCTGCATTTTATCCAGCGCAAAGGCCTGCGCCATGCCGACGGCGGCGATCCCCGCCGCCTGCAGATCCAGCCCTTCCATCAGGGCCACCATAAAACAGAGCCCGATGGTAACCACCAGGCGCGAGGGGTTTGCAGTCGTTATCTTGGTCATAGGGTACCTTGGCGATAGCCGAACAAACGGAGCAGGTGACTGGCGGCAGATGCTTTGTCAGCCGCACGTTTTTCGTTATTTATTGCGGTTCAGCAGATCCAGCGCGACGTCGACGATCATATCCTCCTGGCCGCCGACCATCCGTCGCTTGCCCAGCTCGACGAGAATATCCACCGCGCTGAGGCCATAGCGCTCGGCCGCCGCTTCGCTGTGGCGCAGGAAGCTGGAGTAAACCCCGGCGTAGCCCAGCGCCAGCGTTTCGCGGTCGACACGCACCGGGCGGTCCTGCAGCGGCCGCACCAGATCATCGGCCGCGTTCATCAGGGCGTAGAGATCGGTGCCATGCTGCCAGCCGAGCTTGTCGGCGGCGGCAATAAACACCTCCAGCGGCGCATTGCCCGCCCCCGCCCCCATCCCGGCCAGGCTGGCGTCAATGCGATCGCACCCCTCTTCCACCGCGACGATAGAGTTCGCCACCCCGAGGCTCAGGTTATGGTGGGCATGCATCCCGGTGGCGGTCTCCGGCTTCAGCACCGCCTTCAGGGCACGGAAACGGTCGCGAATGTCGTTCATGTTCATCGCCCCGCCGGAATCCACCACATAGATACAGGTCGCGCCATAAGATTCCATCTTCAGCGCCTGCTGCGCCAGCGCCTGCGGGGAGATCATATGGCTCATCATCAGAAAACCGACGGTGTCCATTCCCAGCTCGCGGGCATAGGCAATATGCTGCGCCGCGACGTCCGCTTCGCTGCAGTGGGTGGCGACCCGCACCACCCGCGCCCCGGCCTGATACGCCGCTTTCAGATCGTGCAGCGTGCCGATGCCCGGCAGCAGCAAGGTGGCGATTTTCGCCTGGCTGACCGCCGCCGCCGCCGCTTCAATCCACGCGATGTCGCTGTGAGCGCCAAAGCCGTAGTTGAAGCTGGATCCCTGCAGGCCATCGCCATGGGCCACTTCGATGGAGTCGACCCCAGCCTTATCCAGCGCGCCGGCGATCTGCTGCACCTGCGCCAGGGAATACTGGTGACGGATGGCGTGCATGCCATCGCGCAGCGTCACGTCCGAGATATAAAGTTTTTTACCGTTCATGCTGTCGCTCCCGCCGCGCTGTTCATTGCCCCAGCCATTTGCTCCTCCGTCGCCAGCGCCGCCGAGGTCATAATATCGAGGTTGCCCGCGTACGCTGGCAGATAGTGCGCCGCCCCTTCCACTTCGAGGTAAATCGCGGTTTTCAGGCCGGAAAAACAGCCGACGCCGGGCAGGTTGACCGGCTTATCCTCGGGGATAACCTCAAACTGCACCTGCTGCTTCAGCCGGTAGCCTGGGACGTAAGCCTGCACTGCCGCCGCCATTTCGGCGATCGAGGCGGCAATCGCCTCCTGCGACGCCAGCTCGCTCAGGACGTAGACGGTATCGCGCATCATCAGCGGCGGCTCCGCCGGGTTCAGTACAATAATCGCTTTGCCCTTGCCCGCGCCGCCGACTTTTTCAATCGCCTGCGAGGTGGTTTCGGTAAATTCGTCAATATTGGCCCGCGTGCCCGGTCCGGCGGATTGGCTGGCGATCGAGGCCACGATCTCCGCGTAATGCACCTTCGCCACTCGCGAGACCGCGGCGACCATTGGGATGGTCGCCTGCCCGCCGCAGGTCACCATATTGACGTTGCCCTGATGGAGATTGGCCGCGAGGTTGACCACCGGTACGCAGTACGGGCCAATCGCCGCCGGCGTCAGGTCGATGACGCGGATCCCCGGCTTCGCTTCGCGCAGCGCGGCATCGTTTTTGATGTGCGCCCCGGCGCTGGTGGCGTCAAAAACAAAATCGATGTCGGCAAATTCCGCCATCTGCATCAGGCCGCCCACCCCTTCGTGGGTGGTCGCGACGCCCATGCGCCGGGCGCGGGCCAGGCCATCCGACTGCGGGTCGATGCCGACCATCACCGCCATCTCCAGATGCTGGCCGTGGCGCAGGATTTTAATCATTAAATCGGTGCCGATATTCCCGGAGCCGATAATGGCGACTTTACGTTTACGCATCACGATGTCCTTCTCCGGCGGCGACGAAGCGTGCCGCAACTGAGCCAATACCTTCGATATGGGCGACAAAGCTGTCCCCCTCGTTAATCGCCACCATCGGGCCTAACGCCCCGGTCAGCACGATATCCCCCGCCCGCAGCGGTTCGCCGAGACTCGCCAGCTTGCGCGCCAGCCAGACTGCGGCGTTCAGCGGATGTCCCAGGCACTCGCTGCCGCGGCCGCTGGAGACCAGCTCCTGGTTGCGGGTCATGTGCATGGCGCACTGCTTCAGATCCAGTCCTGCCGGGCGCTGCGCCGGGCCGCCAATGACGTACAGGCCACAGGAGGCGTTATCGGCGACGGTGTCGACAAAGCCGATTGACCAGTCGCGAATGCGGCTGCCCACCACCTCCAGCGCCGGCAGCACCCATTCGATGGCGTTATACAGCTCATCAAAGGTGGTATCGGCATGCGGCAGATCCTGCTTCAACACCAGGGCGATCTCGGCTTCCACTTTGGGCTGCAGCACGCGGCTAAACGGCACCTCGGCGTTGTCGCCGTAGCACATGTCGGCAAACAGGGTGCCGAAATCCGGCTGGTTGACCCCCAGCTGCTGCTGCACTTTGGGATGGGTCAGGCCCACCTTGCGGCCCACTACCCGCCGGCCATGGGCCACGTGGTGCTGGACGTTCAGACGCTGGATGGCATAGGCGGCGTCGGCATTGTCGACGCCGAGGATATCGCGCAGCGGGGCGATCGCCTGGCCGGTCTGTTCCGCGTCGCGCAGCTGCCGGGCCAGCGCGTCAAGAGAAAAAGTCATCATTTACTCCTTAAGCCCGTGCGAGGAAATTGAGCACCAGCTGATTAAAACTGTCGGCATGTTCCCACTGCGCCCAGTGGCCGCAGTCGCGGTAAATATGCAGTTCCGAACCGGCGATCCCGGCGAGCAGGCGCAACCCGGCATCCATCGGCACGAAGCGGTCATTGCGTCCCCAGACGATCAGGGTTGGCGCGGTGATTTCGCCCAGCCGCGGGCCAAAGTCAGGAAACTGCTTCGGGTTGGCTTCGAGGCTTTTGACGAAGTTGTCCAGATGATCGCGACGCGACAGCATATTGTTGAGACGCGCCTCGAACAGCGCCTCGGTGAGGTCGCGGGTGTCGAAGACGAAGATGCTCATCATCTTCTTCAGGTTTTCTATGGTCGGCTCGCGGTACAGGGCGTTCAGCAGCTTGATGCCCTCCGTCGGCATCGGCGTAAACAGGCTCATGCCGCCGGTCCCCCCGCCCATCAGCACCAGCTTCGCCACCCGCTCCGGCCAGCTCAGAGTGAAGGCCACCGCGCTATGGCCGCCCATCGAGTTGCCCAGCAGATGGACTTTATCGATCCCCAGCTGATCGACCACGCTTTTCAGAATCCGGGCGTTGAGGTCCGAACGCGAGCCGCTGTTGACGATAGCATCGCTTTTGCCCCACCCCGGACAGTCGAGGAGCAGCACGCGATAGCCCGCCTCGACCAGCGGGTCAATGTTACGGCTGAAGTTGGCCCAGCCGGTGGCCCCCGGCCCGGATCCGTGCAGCATGACCACAGTCTCTTTCCCGTCGCCGCAGTCATTGATATGGATGCGCAGCGTGCGGCCCCCCTCGTTGACATTGAGGAATCGGCTGGTGGCGGCTTCGGTTTGCGGTTGATAGCTCATGTTAGTCTCCCGGTTAATCAAATCTCGGTGGTGGCGCTCAGCGAGCCGAACCCGGCGATCCACTCGGGGATCGGCCGGTAATAGCGGCCTTCACTGCGCCAGCGGCCAAAAGCGGATAGCGCGGCAAAAGCGGCCACCCAGGTCTTAATTTCGTGCGTCGATTTCCCGGCCATCGCCGACAGCTCGTCGTTGCCGATCGCATCCAGCTCCGCCAGCCGCCCCTGCTCCAGCAGGCTCATAAAGCGGTTGTCCCAGACCGGGTTGAGGGGATGGAGCGAGCGCTGGTCTTCGGTAAACCGCCTGGCGGCGTTGATCACCCGCTGCTGGCGCCGTTCGCGTTCGTCCGGCGGCAGCTGTTTTCCGCTGCCGAGCAGGCGATCGCGCAGATGGGCGTCGGCCTTCGCCAGCTCCGGCACCGGCGGCTGGTGCGAGAGTCCGCCCGAGCCGAGGATCAGCACCCGCTTATTGAGGGTATTGAGAAAGCGGCCCATCGCCTCGCCCAGCAGCCGGGTACGTTGAAAACCCGGCAGCGGCGCGGCGACGCCGTTAATAAACACCGGCAGCACCGGCACACGGTCCAGGCCACCCAGCAGAAACTCCAGCGGCTGGGCGAAGCCATGGTCCACCTGCATGTTGTACGATACCGCCAGGTCGATACCGCTGTTGATCACGGCGTGGGCGCAGGCTTCCGCCAGCTCGGTCGGCACCGGCAGGTCGCCGGCGGCGCTGGCGAAGTCGCCAATGGCGGTGGCGCCGACGCCGAGGCAGAACGGCGGCATCACGTCATAGAAAAAACCGTTGTAGTGATCGGGAGCGAAGAGTACCACCAGCTCGGGCTCGAAAGCGGAGATCCGCCGCCGGGCGTCAGCAATCACCCCGTTCACTTCATCAAGGACCGCCTGCTCCGGGTCCACGAATCCCACCAGCGGAGTGTGGGAGAGACAGTGCAAATAGGCATCCATATCAGGCCACCTTCTCTTCAGTGCGGGCGGTATCCCCGGTTGCGAGGGTCATTTTTTCCGCCAGGGCGGTCAGCTGTGCGCCGAGGGTCTGCGGGATGGCGAGAGCGGCGACAAAGCGGTCCGATCTGACCACGGCAATGGCGGTGTTATGCTGAGCAAACCAGCTCTTCAGGCGATTTTGCGTATCGCCTACCCGCAGCGTGCCGGGGGCGTTATCCTGCTCGCGATGGATCTGCACCGCCGGCACCACCTGGATAAAGCGCACGCCAATCGCGCGCCAGCGAGCGATCTGCCCGGCGTCGAGCCCCCACTGCGGGTTGCAGCCCCAGCCGATAATGGCGAAATTCGCGCCGATGACGTCGTCGAGCAGCACGCTCTCGCCGCTCTCCAGCGTCACCTGCGGTTGAATAAACATTTTGCCCACCGGCGAGGTTTTGCCGGCGCCGTCGGTCAGCAGCGCCCCCTCGCGGTACTGCGGCATCGGCTTAAAGCGCATTTCGAGGAAGTAGCGCTTCACCGGCGGCAGGTAGTTCAGCAGCCAGGAGAGACCGTCGCGCACGGCCCCCTGCCAGCGCTTAGGCGGCGCCAGCACGTTGCCGGCGGTGACCGACAGATCAATCATCGCTTTCGCGTGGTCGCGGCGCTCCTGCTGGTAGCTGTCGAGCAGCGCCTCTCCCGCTTTACCGTTGACCACCAGCGCCAGCTTCCACGCCAGGTTGAAGGCGTCGCGCATGCCGCTGTTGTATCCCTGCCCCTGCCAGACCGGCATGATGTGCGCCGCGTCGCCGGCCAGCAGCACCCGGTCAATGCGAAAACGCTCGGCAAGGCGGGCATTATGGGTGTAGACCCGCTGGCGGATCAGCTCGACGCGGTCCGGGTCCGGCAGCACTTTGCTCAGCAGACGACGCATATTGTGCGGCTCGCTGAGCTGGGCTTCGGTTTCTCCGGGCATCACCATAAATTCAAAGCGGCGCACGCCATGGGGCAGCGCGGCGGAAACGTAGGGTCGCACCGGGTCGCAGCACAGGTAAACGTGCGGGGTGGCCAGCGGGTCGTTAGCGATATCGATGACGATCCACTGATTCGGCGCGGTCTTGCCTTCGAAGGGGACGTTCAGCGTACGACGAATAAAGCTGGCGCCGCCGTCGCAGGCCACCAGCCAGTCCGCGCGCACAGTCTCCCGCTCGCCGTCCGGTCCTTTAAGATTTAACGTGACACCGTCACCGTTCTGGCTAAAGGCTTCTACTTCGCGGGAGAAGAGGCAGCGGACCTGCGGGAAACGCTGCAGGCCGTTATACATCACCGCATCGACCTGCGGCTGAATGAAGGCGTTGCGCCGCGACCAGCCAAACTCATCGGTCATCGGTTGGATATCAGCAAAGCAGCGCCCCTTCGGGGTCAGAAAGCGCATGGCGTGCCACGGCGTGGTGTGCGGCAGCACGTCGTTCACCAGCCCTACCGCCTGCATCGCCCGCAGGGATTCATCGTCAATGCCGATGGCCCGCGGGTAATCGATCAGTGTGTCGAGCTTTTCCACCAGCAGCACGCTGATGCCCATCTGGCCAAGGTAGTTGGCCATCATCAGGCCAACCGGACCGGCGCCGGGGATGGCGACCTGAGCGGTATGCTGCACGGCGGGTTGAATATCGGGTGTAGATGTTGTCATTTTCAGCGACCTCACGACTCGGAAACTGCCCGGCTGACAGGCAATTTGTTAATCATGTGTAAACGTATTTTTATAATGGGCTGAGTATAGGGCGGGGGTTTTCGGCTACAATCAAAACATCGCCGAATGTGCACCAGGTGCACAACGCTGTTTATAAAGCATTTTAAGGAAGGATTTATGCGTGACGATGGGTCCACTGAGTACAAAACGGTGCGTGGGTTAAGCCGGGGTTTATTGTTATTAAAATTGTTAAATAAATTCGACGGCGGCGCGACGCCGGGCCTGCTGGCGGAGTTTAGCGGCCTGCATCGCACCACCGTGCGCCGGCTGCTGGAGACGCTGCAGGAGGAGGGTTTTGTCCGCCGCAGCCGCTCCGATGACAGCTTCCGGTTGACCATTAACGTCCGCCAGCTGAGCGATGGATTTCGTGACGAACATTGGATTTCTGCCCTCGCCACGCCGCTGCTCGGCGAGCTGCTGCGCGAGGTGCAATGGCCGACAGACATCACCACCCTCGACGTCGACGCCATGGTGGTGCGCGAGACTACCCACCGCTTCAGCCGACTGTCGTTTCACCGCGCGATGGTCGGACGGCGGCTGCCGCTGTTGCTCACCGCCTCCGGGCTGACGTGGCTGGCCTTTGCCCCCGACGCGGAGCGCGACGCCATCGTCAGCATGCTGGCCGCCCGTCCGGAAGCTGAGTATCAGCTGGCCCGCGAACCGGAACGGCTGGCGGCACCCGCCAGAACGGCTATGGCGAAAACTTCCGCGGCTGGCGGCAGGAGGAGAAAATCGCCTCCATCGCCGTGCCGGTCAGCAGCCAGCAGCGGGTTATCGGCTGCCTGAATCTGGTCTATATCGCCAGCGCGATGACCATTGAGCAGGCGGCGCAGAAGCATCTTTCCGCCCTGCAGAAGGTGGCGAGGCAGATAGAGGCCCGCATGGAAGAGGAAGAAGTGTGGTACGAAATGCCCTGATCGTGATGAGGGTAAATGCGATCACCCATTGCGCCCGGCTTCGTTATATAATTTAATACATAACGAATTTTTCACGCCATTCGGGCCACACCATGTCAAAACACCCCTTACTGCTGGGCCTGACGCTGCTCAGCGCCAGCCTGTTCACCGACCAGGCCTTCGCCGACCGCACCGTCACCGACCAGCTGGGTCGCCAGGTCACGCTCCCCGACCACATCACCCGCGTCGTGGTTCTGCAACATCAGACGCTCAACCTGCTGGTGCAACTGCATGCCGCCGAGGATATCGTCGGCGTCTTAAGCAGCTGGCAGAAACAGCTCGGGCCGCAGTTCGCCCGCTTTATGCCTGAGATCGGGCAACTGGCGACCCCGGGCGATCTCACCCAGGTCAATATTGAAAGCCTGCTGGCGCTGCGTCCGCAGGTGGTTTTTGTCGCCAACTATGCGCCGCCGGCGATGATCGCGCAGATCCAACAGGCCGGGATCCCGGTGGTGGCCATCTCGCTGCGCCAGGACGCCGCCGGGGAAAAAAATAAAATGAACCCCACCATGGCTGACGAAGAGCAGGCCTATAACGCCGGGCTGGTGGAGGGGATCCGCCTTATCGGCGAGGTCGTCGAGCGCCAGCCCGAGGCCGAGGCGCTGATTCACTACACCTTTGCGGCGCGCAAAAAAGCCAATGCGCCGGTGGCCGATATTCCACCGAACCAGCGGGTGCGGGTGTATATGGCCAACCCCGATCTGAATACCTACGGCGCCGGTAAATACACCGGGCTGATGATGGCGCACGCCGGGGCGCTGAACGTGGCGGCCGCCAGCGTAAAAGGCGCCCGTCAGGTGTCGCTGGAGCAGGTACTGGAGTGGAACCCGCAGGTGATCTTCGTCCAGGACCGTTATCCGCAGGTGGTCAAACAGATAGAGAACGACCCGCAGTGGCAGGCGATCGATGCGGTGAAACACCACCGCGTGTGGCTGATGCCGGAGTACGCCAAAGCCTGGGGTTACCCGATGCCGGAGGCCCTGGCGCTGGGCGAGCTGTGGATGGCGAAAAAACTCTATCCTTCGCGCTACCAGAGCATCGATGTGGACAGTAAAGCCAGGGATTACTATCAGCGTTTTTACCGCGTGGCGTGGACGCCAGATGCGCGCTAACCACCATCCCTGGCGGTTGCAGGGTAGCCTGGCGCTGGCGACGCTGGCGATCGCGGTCGCCTCGCTCTGTTTCGGCCAGTACCCGTTAAGCCTGCGCGCCGTTGGCCACACCCTGGTCCATTTGCCGCCAGGTGAAGGGGTGATCGGGCAGATCGTCTGGTCGGTTCGCCTGCCGCGCGTGGTCATGGCTCTGCTGGCCGGGGGCGCGCTGGGGCTGTGCGGCGCCACCTTGCAGGGCGTGTTCCAGAACCCGCTGGTGGACCCGCACATCATCGGGGTGACCGCCGGCTCCGCCTTCGGCGGCACGCTGGCGATCCTGTTGGGCGTCGGCGGTCTGCTGATGATGGCCTCGACCTTTTTCTTCGGCCTCATCGCGCTGGGGCTGATTTACGCCCTCGCCGCCCTGCAGGGGCGGGACAGCACGCTGGGGCTGATTCTGTCCGGGATCATTCTCAGCGGCTTCTTCGCCGCGCTGGTCAGCCTGATGCAGTACCTCGCCGATAGCGAAGAGACGTTACCGAACATTGTTTTCTGGCTGCTCGGCAGCTTCGCGACCGCCAGCTGGCATAAGGTTCTGCTTATGTCCCTGCCCATGGCGCTAGCCGCCGGGGTGCTGTGGAAGCTGCGCTGGCGTATCAACCTGCTGGCGCTGGAGGAACGCGATGCCCGCAGTCTTGGCGTTCCGGTGGCCGCGCTGCGTCGCGGCGTGCTGGTGTGCTGTGCAGTGCTGGCGGCAGCCCAGGTGGCGGTCAGCGGCAGCATCGCCTGGATGGGGCTGGTGGTCCCGCACCTCGCCCGTCTGCTGGTGGGCGCTGACCATCGTCGCCTGCTGCCCACCGCCTTCTGGCTTGGCGCCGCGCTGATGCTGGTGGTGGACGATCTGGCGCGCACGCTGACCCAGGCGGAAATCCCGATCGGGATCATCACTGCCCTGCTCGGGGCGCCGCTGTTTACCTTTTTACTGGTGCAATCCCGGCGCCGGAGTACCGCCCGATGAACAGCTCATTATCGCTGGAAGCGCTACGCTACGGCCACCGTCAGCCGCTCTTCGCCCCGCTCACGCTGACCTGCCGGCCCGGTGAGATCTGGGCGGTGCTGGGCGCCAATGGCCGGGGAAAAAGTACCCTGCTGGACACCCTGACCGGCGTGTTGCCGCCGCTGGGCGGCCAGGTGCAGTGCGAGGGGGGCATCGCCCTGGTCCCGCAGTCGTTTCGTCCCGCTTTTCGCTGGCGCGTGAGCGATGTGGTGCTGATGGGCCGTGCCCGTCATGTGGATCTCTTTGCCCAGCCTGGCGAGGAGGATGCCCGGCGGGTTGAGAACGCGCTGGCGCAGCTGGGGATTGCCGCCCTGGCCGGGGATGACTTCGGCGCCCTCTCCGGCGGCCAGCAGCAGCTGGTGCTGATTGCCCGCGCGCTGGTCAGCGCCAGCCAGAATATCCTGCTGGATGAGCCCTGCTCGGCGCTGGACCTCGGTAACCAGCAGGTGGTATTGCAGCTGATCGGCGACCTCGCTCACCGCCAGGCACGCACCGTCCTGTTCACCACCCATGATCCAAACCATGCGCTGCAGGTGGCCAGCCATACGCTGCTGCTTCTGCCGGAGGGCCAGTGGCTGGCAGGCGAGACCGCCGACGTGCTGAGCGAAACGCACCTCCGGCAAGCGTACGGCCTGCCGGTACGTCTGATCTACCATCCCGCGTCCGCGTCCCCTCTGCTGGCGCCGGGGTTTACTCTGCGTCGCTGAACGGCATAAAACCCGCCTGCCGGAGATACCCCTGGCCAACGTCGCCGAGGATAAAGCGATACAGGGCCAGCGCGGCGGGATCCGCCCTGAGGCGCGCCAGCTGGTAATCGCAACGAATATTCCACGGCGCCGGGATGGTCAGGGTACGCAGATCGTCGCAGGCGGCCAGCGCGGGGCCATAGTGCGCGTAGCCGATAAACAGATCCGCCAGATTCTGGCGAATAAGCCACGCGCCGGCTATCTCGCCCGGCGGCACGCTCAGTGAGTCTCTACCGCCGACCCGCGGCTGCGCCCGCCCGGCTATCGCGTTGCCCAACCCAGGATAGTGCGCCTCAATTCGGGCAAACAGTTGCCAGGTATAATCTCCCGACGGATCGCATCCCGGCGTGGAGGTCGCCAGCCGCAGGCGGGGCGTGCTGAGCAGCGCCAGCCAGTCCAGGCCATCGTTGTCCGGCGACCGCCGGGCGGTCAGCATCAGCTGGTTGCCGGCAAATCCCTGGCATTCCTGCGCCAGACCGACCTGCAGCAGCGCCTGCGGGTGCGCCGCGTTGGCGGACGCAAAAACCGCGCACGGCGCCCCGGCCTCGATCCGCTCGCGCAGCAGGCCGGCAGGGCCAAACTGCGCATCGACCGCCAGGCCAGTGTGCTGCTGAAAGTGCGCCACCAGCGGTAGGAAAGCGCTTCTCAGGCTTCCCGCCGCCAGCAGCGTGAGAGGAGTGGACATCATAGAGAGTCGCTATAAACCGGATAATATAACGCTATATTACCCGGTTTGCCGTCGCGTCAGTAGCGAATTTCCGCCAGCACGCGCAGCTGCTCGGGGGTGGCTACCGGCAGGTCGAAAAAGCGCAGATAAGCGGGGATCATTTCAAACAACATGTCGGTCCCGCGCTGGATATGGCACTGTCGCGCCTGAGCGGCCCTCAGCAGCGGGGTGTACTCCTGGGTCATCACCACCTCCCCCACCCAGGTGCCTGGCGCCAGACGGTCAACGTCCAGCGGCAGCGGATCGCTGGCCTTCATCCCCAGCGGGGTGGCATTGACCACCAGCTCGTGTCCGACAGGGTCGTGCTGCATCAGGGTGATATCGAGCTGCGGATAGTGCTGATGCAGCCGTCCGGCGAGGGCGTGCGCCACCTCGGTGCCCGGAGAGATGACGCCCGGCGAGCGCAGTCTCATTCTGCGGGCCCTGAAAAC
>OJTQ01000146.1_pt1 | contig 23342 bp, 17 predicted proteins | sample 1599771 | NCBI WGS metagenome assembly OJTQ01 (sample SAMN04436728, study PRJEB24849) | human gut metagenome | biome: human gut; feature: NICU; material: stool | host: Homo sapiens | place: USA: Saint Louis, MO | collected 2010-11-27
TATCGATGTTCATTTTCACTACGCCGTAGCTTACGGAGTCTTTGATTTCCTGAGCGGAAGAACCGGAACCGCCGTGGAAGACGAAGTTCAGGCTGTTGTGCGGCAGGTTGTGTTTCTTGGAAACATATTCCTGAGAGTCGCGCAGGATGGTCGGAGTCAGAACCACGTTACCCGGTTTGTACACGCCGTGTACGTTACCGAAGGAAGCGGCAATGGTGAAGCGCGGGCTGATTTTGCTCAGCTCGGTGTAGGCGTAATCCACATCTTCCGGCTGAGTGTACAGGGCGGAAGCGTCCATGTGGCTGTTGTCCACGCCGTCTTCTTCGCCGCCGGTGCAACCCAGTTCGATTTCCAGGGTCATGTCCATTTTGGCCATGCGCGCCAGGTATTTAGAGCAGATTTCGATGTTTTCGTGCAGGGACTCTTCAGACAGGTCGATCATGTGAGAAGAGAACAGCGGTTTACCGGTAGCGGCGAAGTGTTTTTCACCGGCGTCCAGCAGACCGTCGATCCACGGCAGCAGTTTCTTCGCGCAGTGGTCAGTGTGCAGGATAACCGGCACGCCGTAGTGCTCAGCCATCTGGTGCACGTGGTGCGCGCCAGAGATAGCGCCGAGGATAGCAGCACCCTGAGGAACGTCAGTTTTCACGCCTTTACCTGCGATGAACGCGGCGCCGCCGTTAGAGAACTGAACGATAACCGGAGAGCGAACTTTCGCAGCAGCTTCCAGAACGGCGTTGATGGAGTCAGTACCTACGCAGTTTACCGCCGGCAGTGCAAAGTTGTTTTCTTTCGCTACCTGGAACACTTTCTGAACGTCGTCGCCAGTGATGACGCCCGGTTTTACGAAATCAAAAATTTTAGACATGTTACTTAGTCCTGTATCTGTATCTTCGACCGTTGAAGAAGGTTCGCGAGCCCTTAAGCGCGCTGAAAAACAGGCGGGTTTCCCCGCCTGAACTGAATTACTGCTTAGCGCGCTCTTCGAGCATCGCTACTGCCGGCAGGACTTTGCCTTCGACGAATTCAAGGAATGCGCCGCCGCCAGTGGAGATGTAGGAGATTTTGTCAGCGATGCCGAACAGGTCGATCGCTGCCAGGGTGTCACCGCCGCCGGCGATGGAGAAACCTTCGCTGTCCGCGATAGCGTTAGCCACGATTTCAGTCCCTTTACGGAAGTTCGGGAATTCGAATACGCCAACCGGGCCGTTCCACAGGATGGTTTTGGCGTTTTTCAGGATGTCGGCCAGTTTCTGTGCGGAAACGTCGCCAAGGTCCAGAATCTGCTCGTCATCTTTGATGTCGTTAACAGATTTCAGGGTTGCCGTTGCGGTTTCGGAGAACTCGGTCGCCACGCGAACGTCCGTCGGAACCGGGATATCACAGGTGCTCAGCAGGCGCTTAGCTTCATCAACCAGGTCTGCTTCGTACAGGGATTTACCGACGTTGTGGCCCTGGGCAGCAACGAAGGTGTTGGCGATACCGCCGCCGACGATCAGCTGGTCAGCGATTTTAGACAGGGAATCCAGCACGGTCAGTTTGGTGGACACTTTAGAACCACCCACGATAGCGACCATCGGACGAGCCGGCTCTTTCAGCGCTTTACCCAGCGCGTCCAGTTCAGCGGCCAGCAGCGGGCCTGCGCACGCCACGTCAGCAAATTTGCCGATGCCGTGGGTGGAAGCCTGCGCGCGGTGCGCAGTACCGAAAGCATCCATCACGAACACGTCGCACAGCGCGGCGTATTTTTTGGACAGCGCTTCGTCGTCTTTTTTCTCGCCTTTGTTGAAGCGAACGTTTTCCAGAACCACCAGCTCACCGGCAGCCACTTCCACGCCATCCAGGTAGTCTTTAACCAGACGTACCGGGTTGGACAGTTTGTCTTTCAGGTAATTAACAACCGGCAGCAGAGAGAATTCTTCGTTGTACTCGCCTTCGGTCGGACGACCCAGGTGAGAAGTAACCATGACTTTCGCGCCCTGCTTCAGCGCCAGTTCAATGGTCGGCAGAGATGCACGGATACGTGCGTCGCTGGTTACTTTCCCGTCTTTAACTGGTACGTTCAGATCCGCACGGATAAAAACGCGTTTACCAGCCAGATCCAGATCGGTCATCTTAATTACAGACATGGTGAATCCTCTCGTTGATTCATAAAGTTTTGTCGACGTTTATGCGTCGAACCTGAAACCAATAGCCGCCATCGCTAACGTCGTGTCGAGCATTCGGTTAGCAAAGCCCCATTCGTTATCGCACCAGACCAACGTTTTGATCAGGTGTGCGCCACTGACCCGGGTTTGGGTGCCATCGACAATGGCACTGTGCGGATCGTGGTTAAAATCTACAGAGACCAACGGCAATTCCGTATAGTCAACTATACCATGAAATGCACCTTGTGCTGCTTTTTGCAGCAACTGGTTGACTTCACATGCTTTTACCGGTTTTTTCACCGTCACGCTCAGGTCAATTGCCGTCACGTTTATCGTCGGCACCCGCACGGCAATCGCTTCAAAACGGTCATTAAACTGCGGGAAAATACGGGTGATCCCTGCCGCCAGTTTGGTATCCACCGGAATGATCGACTGGCTGGCCGCGCGGGTACGCCGCAGATCCGGATGGTAGGCGTCAATCACCTGCTGGTCATGCATCGCCGAATGAATGGTGGTGACGGTGCCGGACTCAATGCCATAGGCATCATCTAACAGTTTAATGATCGGAATAATGCAGTTGGTGGTGCAGGAGGCGTTGGAGACAATGCGGTGCTCGGCGCCGAGCTCATCCTGATTGACGCCATAGACCACCGTCGCGTCGAGATCGTTGCCGCCAGGATGGGAGAAGAGCACTTTCTTCGCGCCAGCCTGCAGATGGGCTTCGCCGTGTTCACGACTCCCGTATACGCCGGTGCAGTCGAGCACCACGTCTACCGCCAGCTCGCGCCACGGCAGCGCCGCAATGGTCGGCTCGTGTAGCAGGCGGATGGCATCATCGCCAACAAACAGCTGTTCGCGCTCCTGACGGACATCCCAGGCGAAGCGGCCATGGCTGGTATCATATTTCAACAAATGCGCGATCCCTGCCGCATCCGCCAGCTCATTGATTGCCACCACGGTGATTTCCGCACGACGCCCGGACTCATATAGCGCACGAACCACGTTGCGTCCAATACGACCGAAGCCATTAATCGCGATGCGAATGGTCATAGATCTCCTGCAAGGCTGACCCTTTTTTGAGGTGGCTGACAGAGTAATCCAGCAACGCTCTGAGGGGAACCTTACCAGCTGCAAACTGCGACTGATTGATTAATTGTCGAACATTTAAACGACTGAAACGCTTCAGCTAGAATAAGCGAAACAAGGAATAAAAGGAATGTTTGTCCAGCGCAATAAACCAGCTATATGACTTGTGTCACATTTCTTTTGGAATAATTCACAGGGTGGTTACATGTTCGAAGAATAGTGCATACAAAAAGCCGGGTGGCGAGGTAACAGCAAAACGGTAACCCAGGGGTTACCGTTTTTGGTGTTTGCACCCTCTCCTGTGGGAGAGGGTTGGGGTGAGGGCATCAGCCCGCACCGTACCAGCCATTACAGCAGCGCTTTCGCTTTAGCGACCACGTTGTCGACGGTGAAGCCGAACTCTTCGAACAGCTGCTCAGCCGGCGCAGACTCACCGAAGGTGGTCATGCCAACGATAGCGCCGTTCAGGCCAACGTATTTGAACCAGTAGTCCGCGATACCGGCTTCTACCGCGACGCGGGCAGAAACGGCTTTCGGCAGTACGGATTCACGATAAGCGGCATCCTGCTTGTCGAACGCGTCGGTGGACGGCATGGAGACCACGCGCGCCTTCACGCCTTCGGCAGTCAGTTTGTCCCACGCGGCCACTGCCAGCTCCACTTCGGAACCGGTGGCGATGAAGATCAGCTCCGGCTGGCCGGCACAATCTTTCAGCACGTAACCGCCGCGAGCGACGTTCGCCAGCTGCTCTGCGGTACGCTCCTGCTGCGCCAGGTTCTGACGGGAGAGGATCAGCGCGGTCGGGCCGTCCTGACGCTCTACGCCATATTTCCACGCAATCGCGGATTCAACCTGGTCACACGGACGCCAGGTGGACATGTTCGGCGTCACGCGCAGGGAAGCCACCTGCTCTACCGGCTGGTGAGTCGGGCCGTCTTCACCCAGACCGATGGAGTCGTGGGTGTAGACCATCACCTGACGCTGTTTCATCAGCGCGGCCATACGTACCGCATTACGCGCGTATTCCACGAACATCAGGAAGGTGGAGGTGTACGGCAGGAAACCGCCGTGCAGCGCGATACCGTTGGCGATAGCGGTCATACCGAATTCACGCACGCCGTAATGAATGTAGTTACCCGCGGTGTCTTCGTTGATCGGCTTAGAACCAGACCACAGGGTCAGGTTGGACGGCGCCAGGTCAGCGGAGCCGCCGAGGAATTCCGGCAGCAGCGGGCCGAAGGCTTCGATAGCATTCTGCGACGCTTTACGGCTGGCGATTTTCGCCGGGTTAGCCTGCAGCTTCGCGATGAACTCGTTAGCTTTGGCGTCGAAGTCAGACGGCATCTCACCTTTCATACGACGGGTGAATTCGGCCGCTTCCTGCGGGAAGGCTTTGGCATAGGCGGCAAACTTCTCATTCCACGCCGCTTCTTTCGCCTGGCCGGCTTCTTTTGCATCCCACTGCGCATAGATGTCAGACGGGATGTCAAACGGCGCGTGTTTCCAGCTCAGCGCTTCGCGGGTCAGGGCGATTTCGGCGTCGCCCAGCGGTGCGCCGTGGGAGTCGTGGGTACCGGCTTTGTTCGGCGAACCGAAACCAATGATGGTTTTGCACATCAGCAGGGACGGTTTGTCGGTAACTGCACGCGCTTCTTCTACTGCGCGTTTGATGGCGTCAGCGTCGTGACCGTCAACGCCGCGCACCACGTGCCAGCCGTAGGCTTCAAAGCGTTTCGCGGTATCGTCGGTGAACCAGCCTTCAACGTGGCCGTCGATGGAGATGCCGTTGTCATCATAGAAGGCCACCAGTTTGCCCAGTTTCAGAGTACCGGCCAGGGAGCACACTTCATGAGAAATGCCTTCCATCATGCAGCCGTCGCCCATGAAGGCGTAGGTGTAGTGGTCGACGATATCGTGGCCCGGACGGTTGAACTGCGCCGCCAGAGTTTTCTCGGCAATAGCCATCCCGACCGCGTTAGCGATACCCTGGCCCAGCGGACCGGTGGTGGTTTCCACGCCCGCGGTGTAGCCGACTTCCGGGTGACCCGGGGTTTTGGAGTGCAGCTGGCGGAAGTTTTTCAGCTCTTCAATCGGCAGATCGTAGCCAGTGAGGTGCAGCAGGCTGTAAATCAGCATCGAACCATGGCCATTTGACAACACAAAACGGTCACGGTCAGCCCAGGCCGGATTGTTCGGGTTATGGTTCAGGAAATCACGCCACAGCACTTCGGCAATGTCAGCCATACCCATCGGGGCCCCCGGGTGGCCGGATTTGGCTTTCTGTACAGCGTCCATGCTCAGGGCGCGCAGCGCGTTGGCGCATTGGCAGCGAATGGTTTTTGTCGTCTTCATCAGTCTTTATCCCTGCGGCTTACAGCATCTGCTGAATCTGTTGTTCCAGTTTCACCTGATCGACAGCAAACAGTCGGATCCCTTCCGCTAGTTTTTCCACTGCCATGGGATCCTGATGATGCTGCCAGAGAAACTCCGCCTGCGTCATCGGGCTGGGACGAGTTTCCGTCACGCAGCCGGGGGTCAACTGGCGGGTCAACACTCCTTCGCTGGCCGCCAGCTCGTCCAGCAGTGCCGGAGAGATAGTCAGGCGATCGCAGCCCGCCAGCGCCTGGATCTGCTCAATACGACGGAAGCTGGCGCCCATTACCACCGTGTCATAGCCATGGGATTTGTAATACTGATAAATCTGGCGCACAGAGACCACGCCCGGATCGCTGTCCACCTGATAGGCTGACTGCGGCTGGTGCTTCTGATACCAGTCGTAGATGCGGCCCACAAAGGGCGAGATGAGAAAGACGCCCGCTTCGGCGCATGCCCGGGCCTGAGCGAAAGAGAACAGCAGCGTCAGGTTGCAGTTTATACCGCTCTGCTCCAGCTCTTCGGCAGCGCGAATGCCCTCCCAGGTGGCGGCGAGCTTAATTAGAATCCGCTCGGGACCAATGCCATTTTTTTCATATAACTGGATGAGCTTGCGCGCCTTCGCGACGCACATCCCGCGATCCCAGGCAAAGCGGGCATCCACTTCGGTGGAGATACGCCCGGGCACATGGCGCAGCACCTCGCTGCCGATATCCACTGCCACCTGATCGCAGGCGTTAATCAATTGTGTTTCTGCGCTGCCTCCCTGGCGGCGTGCCTTGCCAATCGCATCGGCAATCAGCGGCTGATACTGCGGCAGCTGCGCGGCCTTCAGCACCAGCGAGGGGTTGGTGGTCGCATCCTGGGGTGCAAACTTTTTAATCGATTCAATATCGCCGGTATCAGCAACAACCGTGGTGTATTTTTTCAGTTCGTCTAACTGGCTCATCATCTGTTCCTTATCTTACGACTGCGGAGATTAATCTCTGGCATGCTGGTGTTCGTAATAATCAATACGTTCCACTTTGGGCGCGGAGCCGCCGCCTTCATATTCGGACTCAAGCCACGCCTGAATAATTTTTTTGCCCAGCTCAGTGCCAATCACCCGCGCGCCGAGGGTAATAATCTGCGCGTTGTTACTTTTACGCGCTCGCTCAGCGGAGAAGGTATCGTGACACTGGGCGGCACGGACCCCGGGGACTTTATTGGCCACAATACTCATCCCAATGCCGGTACCGCAGATCAGAATGCCGCGCTCGTGTTCGCCCTGTTTAATCGACATCGCCACCGCATGGGCAACATCCGGATAAACGGTACTCCCCTGGCGCTTATCGCTGCTGTAATCCGCGACGTTTATTCCCAGCCCATTCAAATAAGCGACGATAGTATCGCGAAAAGCATAGGCGGCATCATCCGCACCAATAGCGATTGTTTTCATGGTTATTTCCTTAATTTAACAGTACGTCTTAATGACAATTCGGGTAAAACGAAATTTGGTCGCCGGGCTGAATAATTTGTGGTGGTTCGCCGTAAAGGTGTACCGTCCCGGGTAATTCAGCGATATCTGCGCCATCAAAATTTAGCGTGATATGGCCAAGCTGTCGTAAATTTGCCGTTGCCACACTGCCTACCGCGGTCACCCGATAATTTTTATCATTTAATTTCATTCGCTGACCGGGCGATAACTCGGCGGTCAGTTCGCTGGCCTGGTGTACGGCGCAATAACTCGCAATATCGTCGGGAACGGCATCGGAGAATAAAATAAGCCGCTGCTCCCGCAAAGAGCACTCAACATATTCCCCGACGGCGGTAATTCGTAATGAATACAACGGCACGCTCATACTATTTGTGTCCTTTGGCGGCAGGGGAAGATAATGTCACGCTCTCTTCACTTTTCGCGTCTTTCAAAGGTTCAGCGGCTGGCGCCCGCTTTTTCAGCCGTTTATCAAACCAGGCGACCAGTATCGGCGCGGTGATCATGGTGATAATGCTCGCCGTCGCCAGCTGCGCGGTGGCGGCATCCACGTACATCGCCAGCGAAGGATCCGCCTGGGCAACCATCGCCGGCGTCAGCGCTGAGCTGGCGGCGGTGGTTCCCAGCGCGGCGCCCAGCGCGCTTTTCTTCTTCAAAAACAGGTTGTAGATAAAGTAGAACACAATCCCGGTGAGCGCGGAGATAATCCCCAACAGGATCCCGGACAGGCCGGCGGTAAACACCGTATTGATGCTGGAGTTGGCGCCGATGGCGAACGACATAATAATGATCACCAGCGGCTGCGCCGCGGCGCATAACTGTTTAAAACGTTCGTCCAGATTGCCCCACAGCATGCCAATCAGCAGTGGGATCAGCATCGACAGCAGCGCGGCGAAGGGAATATTGGCCAGGCCGCTGACGCCCAGCACCATCATGGTGACAAACGGACCATCCTTGATGCAGAACACGGAGATCGCCCCGGCATCACTGGCATCGCCATAGTTGCTGCACAATGCGATATAGAGGGAGCTGTTCGAGCTGGTCAGGCAGGCAATCAGCGCCAGGGTCGATATCCCGAGAAATCCGCTCGGGCCAAACAACGTTCCCGCGGCCCATACCGCCAGGGCCCCGGCCAGACATTTGAGAAACAGCAGCACGGCGCCTTTATAGAGCGGCAAACCGGCCTGACGGATATTGATTGAGGTTCCGCAAATGAGCAAAAATATGCCCATCATGGCGCTGGAACCGACTTTAAATAAAGCGGTGGTTGGGCCGCCAATGCTGAGCACCTGGGGAGCAAAGGTATTAATCAATATTGCCACCAGCAGTGGAATAATGATTAGCCCACCGGGCACCTTATTCATTTTCTCAAGTATATTAATATTCATAGGGTGACTCTTAAATTAAGATTTAACAGAGATAACGACGCAATACTACCCTGACGACCATTACGTCGTTTATTTTTTATTAGATGACTGGGTTATTGCTGTGCTTCTTGATAAATTCGGTCAACAATGATGCCAATAATATCTTCCGGTCCGGTTAACCCTCCTTTTCCGACACAAATTAAGCCGGCATAATCACCACCAATAATCCGCACCATATCAGTTTGCGGGATGACATAGTCAATCATTTCTATTCCGGTCGCGCCCAGCTCTTTTAGGACATTGACCATGGTGTCACCGCCGGTCATATACAATCCTTTAATTTCACCCGACGCACAGTTAAGCACCTCGCGTACAATACTGCCCAATCCGTGGTTAATATTTTGCGCAGCCTCACCGTGGGCCAGACCAAATCTCTGCTCCTCTTCCTGAAGGTTTAGCAACCGCCCGGTCAAGGCGGATTCAAAAACAAAGAGCGCGTTGTGCTGCGCCGGAACGCACTGTCGGGCATACTGTACCACGCGATTGACTTCAATCTCAGCGGCGTTTTTCCTGTCAACCAACAGCTCGGCATCAACCGGGATATGGCAGACCCGGTCATCCCTGGCGATCAAATACTGGAGCTGTTTTTTGGTTACTGGCGTTGCGCTGCCGGCAACGATCAAAATCGAGCCGCGCTGGCCGTCCGCTGTCAGGCTCGCGGGCGCGCTGCTCCGCGCTTCGCGCATCAGGCCGCGACGAACCGCCAGCCGTTCGGTAAAGGGCCCCGGATCGACGGCCAGCACGTTCCAGTTCAGGGCCACTACCGCCCCGGCGATAGCATCGACATCGTCGACGGTTATCGCATCGACCACTATCACCCGCACGCCGCGTTGCTGTTGCTCCTGCAAATCCTGCTGGATTTGCCCTTCGCCTTTCATCACCGACGTCAGCGCGATATGCCCGACCTGATGATGGGTCTGCGCCGCCAACAGTCCCGGCACCCACGACTCGGTGACCGGGGTACGTACATCGCGAGCCACATCGGTCCGCGACAGGGCTACCGAATCAATCACCGAATAACCGCCGACGAGAATACGCCGTGACTGCGGCATCGCCGGCACCACAACCGCCACCGTCTCCTGCGGCAGTTGTTCCAGCATGGCATCGATTTCAAATCCGATGCCGCCGCGCAGCGTGGTATCAATCCGCTTGGTGAAGTAGTGCGCGCCGCGAGCCTGCAGCTGTTTCACCGCAGCGCTCACTTTGTGCTGGGCCTCCGCTTTCGGCAATGGGCGGCTGTCGCTGCTGACGACCATCGCCGGATACTCGACCTCATTGCGGGAGAAGGATTCGGTATCGAAAAACGCGGCGGTTTTTAAACCGCTACGTGCCAGCAGCACCCCGACGGTGGTCGCCCCGGTCAAATCGTCAGCCACGATCCCAAGCTTTCCGCCTTCCCCTTGTGGCCAGACCATCTCAATGCAGGCAGGCGTCACCCCGGAGACGTAGATCCCTTCGTGTATAAATTCCGCCAGCGGGCCGCTTTTGCCGGTGGGATGCAGGTTAATGGTGGGAATTCCCCGCTTCGGATAGAGTCCGCAGCGCAGCGTGCCGCCGCAGTCGATGACCATTAAACCAATCTCTTCTGCCGGCGGTTCGCCATTTTTGAATACATCAATGGAGGGCCAGCCGGTCAGTTCGCTCAGGCGGTCCACGACCGGGGGACGGATCCCCCCGGTAATGTACGCAATCTTTTTTCCCTGACCCAGCGTGATAGTCAGAGGCCCACCCCAGCCCTTACAGCCCTTGCTAATCAACAGATGTTTTTCCATTTCTCTGTCCTCGTGATTCGCATGAACCTCAGCGATTATTGATGCTTCATTTTCCAGTAACGGGCCGCCACCAGCGTCGACTCCAGCATACTGACAGTACCCGCCTTACCGGTACCGGCGATATCAAACGCCGTCCCATGGTCAACGGAGCTGCGCATAAACGGCAGGCCGAAGGTAATGGTGATTGAACGTTCAAAGTCGAGGGTTTTACAGGCGATATGCCCCTGATCGTGATACAGCGTGAGAATGGCGTCGTAGCGCCCCTGTTTGCCGAGATGGAACACGGAATCGGCCGGTACCGGCCCGATAGCGTTGATCCCCATCTCCTGGGCCGCTTTCACCGCCGGGATCAGATTGTCTGCCTCTTCGTGACCAAAAAGACCGTTGTCGGAACCATGCGGGTTCAGGGCGGCCACGGCAATACGCGGATTGTTGATGTTCAGGGCAGTAAATTCATGATGGATCTGCTGAACGCAGGCCAGCACCCGCGCTTTATTGGCATAGTCACAGGCAGCTTTTAGCGCCATATGGCGGCTCACGAAGAAGACGCGCAGGTTGTGGACGTGGAACATAGTCAAGCCATAATCAGATTGGGTTTCCACCTGATAGATTTCGGTATGGCCCGGGAGCTTACATCCCGCCAGCTTGATGGCTTCCTTATGAATAGGTGCAGTAGAGACCACGTCGATCAGCCCCGCTTTGCCCAGTTCGATCGACTTCATCACATAGTCCAGCGACATTTGCCCCGCCAGCTTCTGCACCTTGCCCCATTCGATGCTGTCGCAGTCGTAGTCGCCGGTTTCCAGGACATCCAGCGTCCCCCAGCTGAAACGTGCCTCCTGAGGATGAGCAATTTTATGGATAGCAAAATCGCAGCCCATGATTTTCATCGCCCGGCTGATAATCGGTACCGAGCCGATCAGGAACGGTTTGCACTCGTCATACACGCTTTTGTCCATCATGGTGGCCACTGTGATCTCTGGGCCGATCCCTGCCGGATCGCCGATGGTAATCGCCACAACGGGTTTTTTCTCTGCTGACATCATGCGCCTCTCTTGTCTCAGTTGATTGTTCATATGTTCATAGTCAAATCATATGCTCAAAACATTACCTGATGAATGAGCCGCCATTAGTGATGAGGATCACATAAAAAAATTCATAGATTTTTTTCATCGAAAAATGTGATCTAACATATGTTCATTTACTGATAAAAAGTTCAACCTCAATACAGGGTATGACACCCACATTTTGCAAGCGTTTGATTTTATTAACAGGAGAAGCAAAGATGACCCCGATATGGTTAGGAACCAGCTGGAAAATGAATAAGCCGCTGTCGCAGGCCATGGCCTGGTGCGAAACGCTGGCAGCGCGGATGCCAGAGGGCTGTCACCCTGCTATTCAGCCCTTCGTCATTCCCCCCTTCACCGCGATCCAACCCGTCAGCCATTTTCTGCAAATGCATCAGTTACCACTTTTGACCGGCGCGCAGAATATGCATGAAGCGGATCAGGGCGCCTGGACCGGGGAAATCTCGGCGGCCATGTTGGCAGAAACCGGCGCCACGCTTGTTGAGCTGGGACATTCAGAACGACGCGCCGCCTTTAATGAAAGCGATGCCGCGATTAATCGAAAAGTACATAGCGCCTTAGGTCATGGCCTGCGCCCACTGATCTGTATTGGCGATAGCGCCGAGGAGAAACGCTGGCAGGTGTCGCGTGAAAGCGTGGTGCGGCAGATGAAGATCGCCCTGTATGGCCTGAGCCACCAGCAAGCGCTGCAGATCCTGATTGCGTATGAACCGGTGTGGGCCATTGGCGAACATGGTACGCCCGCCTCACCGCAGGAGGCGGGCGTCATTCATCAGGCGTTGCGTGAGGCGCTTTGCGAGCGGTTTGGTCATGAGACAGGAATCCGTATCCCACTGCTCTATGGCGGCAGCGTTACACTGCAAAACGCGGTGGAACTGCTGCGCCAGCCGGAGATCAATGGCTTGTTTATCGGCCGCGCGGCCTGGGACGCACAAGGCTATTGCGACATTGTTCAACGCGTTACACAGGAATTTATTTTGCAGGCGCAGTAATATAAGAGGGACACCAGAGATGGAAATTCCAGGCCATGATTGAACAAGACTCAGATTACGCCCTGCTCACTGAAATTGCGGTGGCTTATTACGATCAGGAACAAACGCAGGAAGAGATCGCCAAACGATTCGGCATTTCGCGTATCAAAGTCGGGCGCCTGCTGAAAAAAGCGCGCCAGGAAGGGATTGTTGAGATCAGCGTCAAATACCATCCGGTCTTCAGCTCCCAGATTGAGCAGCAGTTTATTTCGCACTTTGGCATTAAGCGCGCGCTGATTGCCCTGGATCACCATGATGAAGATGAACAGCGCCAGCAGGTGGCGGCCCTGGTCAGTAACTACCTGGCTGGGGTGTTAAAAAACGATATGACCGTCACCGTTGGTCAGGGGCGCAATGTGGCCGCGGTGGCGAATCACGTCGGTGTGTTTCCTGAGCGCCACTGCCGCTTTATCTGCGGCATCGGCGGAACCAAGCGCGACAATCAGCTGATCGACGCCGACCACATCAGCCGGAATCTGGCGCGCAAATTTAACGGCTTCAGCGAAACGCTTTACGCCCCGGCCTATGTGGAAACCCCGGAGCTGCGCGCCGCCTTTATGCAAAACCGCCTGATTAAGGCCACGCTCGAACAGGCCAGCAAAGCTGACGTGGCGATCATTGGCCTCGGCGATATGAATGAAAACAGCTTTATGGTCCAGCTCGGCTGGTTTACGCCGCAGGAAATTGCCACCGCGCGTCAGGAACAGGGGGTGGTGGGCGATCTGGCGGGGTACAGCTTTTTCAATATTCAGGGCAAACCCGTCGATACGGTGATGAATGACCGGGTCATTGGCTTAAGTCTCGAACAGCTGCGGGCCATTCCCTGCGTCATCGCTATCGCCTCCGAAAGTACGAAAGCGACGGCGATCCTGGGGGCATTACGCACCGGGGTTATAGATGTGCTGGCTACCAGCGCCTCGAACGCCCGTTCGGTCATTAATATGCAAAAGGCGCTATAAATAAGCCACGGCGCAGGCGGCGGATCAGCGTCGTCCACCGTCGCGCTGGCCTTTGCCCTTCCCTTTTTCGGCTCGCTGTATCAAAAAATCATCAATGATGCCGACAACCCAGTTGAGAGGTTTCCACAGTACCAGCAGCAGCAGCATGGGGCCGTATATCCGCACACCCCCTGTCGCGATCTGACCGATGCACAGCAGGGCTAAGATATCCAGCAGCAGGGACAATGCGCTGCCAGTGCCGACGAACAGACACAGCAGGAAGAGGATCGGCCGGCTATCGGCGTGTAGCGGTAAAGCGCGCTGGCTCCAGACGCCAACGATAATGGCCGCGATCAACATGATCGCTTCGATAACCAGCGGATTATGCATGGTCTGACTCCTGTCATGACGTTTCATCCTTGTCAGCAGCGCTGCCGGAAGCAGTGGCCAGGGCCCTGGCTTCCGGCAGGCGGCTTCAGTTTATAGCGGGTTTTCCTGCAGCAGCTTATCGATAAAGGCAGGCACCACTTCGCTTGCCAGCCCGTAGTGCTTCTCGGCAAACTCGCTGCCCACCTGGCTGGGTTCCAGGTTCAGTTCAACGGTATGGGCGCCGTGCAGCCTCGCCTCGTGCACAAAGCCAGCCGCCGGATAGACATGGCCGGAGGTACCGATGGCGATAAAAATATCCGCGTCGGCCAGCGCGCTGTAGATCTCATCCATCCCCAGCGGCATCTCGCCAAACCAGACTACGTGCGGACGCAGCGCCGCCGGGAACTGGCAACAGTGGCATTTGTCCTCAGCGGTGACGTCGCCGGTCCACTCCAGCACCTGGCCGCTCCACGAACAGCGCACCTTTAGCAGCTCGCCGTGCATATGGATCACCCGGCGGTTGCCGGCGCGCTCGTGCAGATTATCAATATTCTGGGTGACCAGCAGGAAATGGTCGCCCAGTAGATCTTCCAGACGCGCCAGCGCCAGATGCGCCGCGTTCGGCGCGATCTCCGGGCTCTGCAGCTGGCGACGACGGGCGTTGTAGAACGCCTGCACCAGCGCCGGATCGCGGGCGAAGCCTTCCGGCGTCGCCACATCTTCCACCCGATGCTCTTCCCACAGGCCATCCGCCGCGCGGAAGGTTTTAATCCCCGACTCTGCCGAGATGCCCGCGCCGGTTAACACCACCACTCTCGGTTTTGCCATCGCTTCAGGTTTCATCCTGTCCTCCCTAAAGAAAATCCGCTGACGCAGACGGTCACGCAACCGACGTTTATTGCGACGAAAACGGCTCAATCGATGTAAACGGCGCGACTGCATAGCTACCTCTGTGATTAATGGGTCAGGTGAAGGAAGGCCGCACCGCGCATTCCCCCGGCATCGCCGTGGCGTGCGCGCTCAATGCGCGGAACCCTGGCGACCGGCAGAAGATGGCGCGGCAATCGTTGCGCCAGCCCTTCGCTAATGGCCGTAAAGTTAGATAATCCACCGCCGAGCACCAGTAAATCCGGGTCGACAATGGTCAGTATATTCCCCAGACACACCGCCAGCAGATCGAGATAGCGCTCAACGTGCGCCTGGGCGCGCGGATCGTGCTGCTGCCACTGCGCCACTATCTCCGGCGAGGAGAGCGGTTGCTGGTAAAAATGTTCGTACAGCCAGGCGAAACCACGGCCGGAGAGATAATTTTCAATGCAGCCCAGCTGGCCGCAGCCGCAGCGCAGCAGCGGAAAATCGCGCCCGACCACCTCCAGGGCATCCACCGGCAGGCGAATATGGCCGAACTCGCCGGTGATATAGCTATGTCCGGTAATCGATTTACCGTTCAACACCAGGCCGCCGCCCACGCCGGTGCCGAGGATCAGCCCCATCACCAGCGGGTATTGCGTAAACTCATCGTCCCACGCTTCAGACAGCGCGAAACAGTTGGCGTCATTATCGAGGCGCACATCGCGCCCCAGCCGCGCGCTGAGGTCGGTGCGCAGCGGCCGGCCGCTGGCGGCTGGCACGTTAGCGGCATACAGCGTGCCGTCTGCCGTTTCCGGCATCCCCGGAATACCGATCCCGACCGACCCCTGCTGGTCGAAGCGCTCATCGGCCTCGCGGACCAGCGCCTCCACCGCCTGGAGAAAATCCTCATAACTGCTTTTCGGCGTGGCGACGCGTTTTTCCCACTGCAGTCGCCGCTCCTGATTAAATACGCCCAGCGCTATCTTGCTGCCGCCAATGTCAAATCCATAATACATTTCAGCAATTCCTCTTGTGTCGTCAGCAAAGCCGACGATGACGATAAATTACTGGCCACTCAGCACCCTCGCCGGGTCGATGCGGCTGGCGCGGCGGGCGGGATACCAGCTGGCCAGCAAACTCAGCAACAGTGCTGTCACCAGCACATAAAAGACGTCCAGCCAGTGCAGTTCTGACGGCAGGAAGTCAATAAAATAGATGTCGCCGGAGAGGAATTTATGCCCAATCAGGTATTCGATGCCGTTGATGATTGACGTCAGGTTCAACGCGCAGATCACGCCGATCACTACCCCAAACAGGCTGCCTACCGATCCGGCTAATAAACCATACCACACGAAAATCGCGCGAATTAAGCCGTCTTTTGCGCCAAGCGTGCGCAGCACCGCAATATCGCCGCTTTTGTCTTTGACCGCCATCACCAGCGTCGAGACGATGTTAAAGCAGGCCACGCCGATCACCAGCACCATCGCCAGGTACATGATGGCGCGGATCATCTGGATATCGCGATACATATAGCCATAGGTGCCGATCCAGCTCTTGATGTAGACGTAGCTGTTGGTCACCTCGCCGGCGTCGCGCACCAGCTTGTTCGCGTGGAAAACGTCGGTGACCTTGATGGCGATGCCGGTCACGCTGCTGCCCATCTCCAGGTACTGCTGCGCATCCTGCATCGGGATCATGGCAAAACTATGATCGAGCTGGCCGCTCAGCTGTAAAATTCCGGTCACATGCAGCCTGACGCGTTTTGGCTGCAGCAGTTGATGGTCGGCGTCGGCGTTAGGGATCATGATCGACACCCAGTCCCCCTGCTTCACGTGCAGCGCATCGGCGACCCCTTTCCCCAGAATCACCTGCTGTTCGCCGGCCTTGAATCCGGCCCACGCGTTATTCTGCACAAAGGTGGGCAGCGCGCTGAGCCGGGTTTCCTGCTGCGGGTCGACCCCTTTCACCTGGATGGCGCGCATATTGCTGCCGCTCTCCACCAGGCCGGTGAAGTTAATATAGGGCGCTGCCGCGACAATCCCCTTCACCTTCTGCACCTTCGCCAGCGCCTCCTGCCAGTTATTCCACGGCTGGTTCACGGGTTCGATTTCGCCGTGCGGCACCACCGCCAGCACGCGGTTGTTCAGCTCGCGTTCAAAACCGTTCATCGCGCTGAGGCCGACGATCAGCACCGCCACCCCCAGCGCAATGCCGATGGTGGAGATCACCGAGATCAGCGACACCATGCCGCCGCGCCGCCGTCCACGGCTGAAACGTAATGCAATCAGTAACGATAACGGAGACGCCATTACTCGGCCCCCATCAGGGTCAGGTCGGCGGTCAGACGGCCATCACGCATCTCCAGCTGGCGGCTCATGCGTTTCGCCAGCTGAAGGTCGTGGGTCACCACCAGAAACGCGGTGCGCTGCGCGACGTTCAGTTCGCCCAGCAGCTGGAAGATGCTGTCGGCGTTGCGAGCATCAAGGTTACCGGTCGGTTCATCCGCCAGCACCAGCCGCGGTTTATTCACCAGCGCGCGGGCAATCGCCACCCGCTGGCGTTCACCGCCGGAGAGCTCCGACGGACGGTGATGGCTGCGGTGTTCAAGCCCGACTGCCTGCAGCATCGCTTTCGCCTGGCGTTCAATATCCGCTGGCTTCTTTTTGCCAATCAGCAGCGGCATCGCCACGTTTTCCAGCGCGCTAAAGTCCGGCAGCAGATGGTGGAACTGATAGATAAAGCCCAGCTCGCGGTTACGCAGGTCGGCGCGCGCGGCGGTGGAGAGTTTACTCATCGGCTGGCCGGAGAAAATCACGTCGCCAGAGGTGGGCGTATCCAGGCCGCCGAGCAGATGCAGCAACGTACTTTTGCCAGAGCCGGAGGTGCCGACAATGGCCATCATCTCGCCTTCACCAATGCTGAAGCTGACATTGTGCAGGACATCGGTTTGCACATTGCCTTCCTGATAGCGTTTGCACAGGTTGTCGCATTGCAGCAGGATCTTATTCATAACGTAAAGCCTCAGCGGGTTGGGTGGCGGCAGCGCGCCAGGAAGGGTACAACGTAGACAACAAGGCCAGCACCATCGCCACCAGGGCGATAACAATAACCTGCAGCGGCTCAATCGCCACCGGCAGCGCCGCGCCGTCAAGGAAGGCGCCGATGACTGGCATTAAATTATTCAACTGGCTGGCGAGCAGCGCGCCAAGCACGGCTCCCAACAGCGCGCCGACGATCCCGGCGCTGGCGCCCTGCACCATAAAGACGGCCATGATCTGCCGCGGCGTCAGCCCTTGAGTTTGCAGGATAGCCACTTCGCCCTGCTTCTCCATCACCATCATCCCCAGCGAGGTAATAATGTTGAAGGCCGCGACGGCGACGATCAGGCTCAGCAGCAGGCCCATCATGTTTTTCTCCATGCGCACCGCCTGGAACAGTTCGCCCTTGCGCTCGCGCCAGTCCTGCCACTGGGTACCCGGCGGCAGCGTCTGCTGACTCAGGGTATCCACTTGCAGCGGTTTATCCAGCCACAGGCGCCAGCCGGTGATATTCCCCAGCGGATAACGCATTAAACGAGAGGCGTCGTCGATGTTGGTCAGCATCTGATAACCATCGACTTCGCTGTTGGCGGCGAAGGTGCCGATAACCGTGAACAGACGCTGGCTCGGCACGCGGCCCATTGGCGTAAACTGACTGGCGGAAGGAACCATCACACGAATTTGATCGCCACGATTAACCCCCAGCTGGCCCGCCAGCTGTTCGCCGAGAATAACGTTATATTTGCCCGCCTGCAGATCGCTCTGTTTGACGTTCACCAGGTACGGAGTCAGGGGATCGTTCTGCGCCGGATCAATGCCCAGCATGACCCCGACCGCCACGCTGCGCGCACTCTGCAGGACGACGTCACCGGTGGTGATCGGCGCCACGCGGGTCACCCCCTGGAGTTTCGCCTCGCGCTCCGGCAGTTGCTGAGGGTTCACCGAGCCCTGTTTGGCGCTAAGAATGGCCTGCGGCATCAGCCCCAGGATATTGTTTTGCAGCTCGCGTTCAAAGCCGTTCATCACCGACAGGACCGTCACCAGCGCCATTACGCCAAGCGTAATGCCGATGGTTGAGAGCCAGGAGACGAATCGACCGAAGCGGTCGGCTGCGCGCCCGCGCATATAGCGCAGGCCGATAAAGAGTGCGGCAGGTTGGTACATGTCATCCATCTGGTTGCTGATAGCCGATGCCCGAGTATATAAGCGAATACGAGCAGCGTAAATGACTGATACCTGACGACTTTATTAGCAATAATCCTAAAAACCAAGCAAATACAATCGGATAGATAAGACCTTGCTGATATATCTTTACGCTTATCCGCAACCCGGATGTTTGTTGAACCAACACCTGATGGCAATTCGGGTTGGCGAATCCAGACCAATCGCGGATAATCTCACTATTGAATATCAGCGAGTTGCCCTCCATATCGGCAGAGCGAATCCCCAAGAGACCATGAAACCGTCTATGCCTGAACAATATCGATACTCATTGCCGGCCAAAGCCGGTGATCTGCGCCAGCTTGGCGAGTTGACCGGCGCGGCCTGCGCTACCCTGGTGGCAGAGATGGCCGAACGCCACAAAGGCCCGGTGGTGCTGGTGGCACCTGACATGCAAAACGCGCTGCGTCTGAACGACGAGATCAGGCAGTTCACCGACAGCATGGTGATGGGGCTGGCTGACTGGGAAACGCTCCCCTACGACAGCTTCTCGCCGCACCAGGATATCATCTCCTCCCGTCTTGCCACCCTTTACCAGTTACCCACCATGCAGCGCGGCGTACTGATCGTCCCGGTCAGCACCCTGATGCAGCGCGTCTGTCCGCACAGCTTCCTTCACGGGCACGCGCTGGTGATGAAAAAGGGCCAGCGCCTGTCGCGCGATGCGCTGCGCGATCAGCTGGAGGGTGCCGGCTACCGCCATGTCGATCAGGTGATGGAGCACGGCGAATATGCCACCCGCGGCGCGCTGCTCGACCTGTTCCCGATGGGCAGCGATCAGCCCTACCGCCTCGATTTCTTTGACGATGAAATCGACAGCCTGCGCCTGTTCGACGTCGACAGCCAGCGCACGCTGGAGGAGGTGGCGGCCATTAACCTGCTGCCGGCGCACGAGTTTCCCACCGACCAGACCGCCATCGAGCTGTTCCGCAGCCAGTGGCGCGACCGTTTTGAGGTGAAGCGCGATGCCGAGCATATCTATCAGCAGGTCAGTAAAGGGACACTGCCTGCCGGTATCGAATACTGGCAGCCGCTGTTCTTCAGCGAGCCGCTGCCGCCGTTATTTAGCTATTTCCCGGCCAGCACCCTGATCGTCAACACCGGCGATCTCGAGGCCAGCGCGGAACGTTTCCAGAATGAAGCCCGCGCCCGCTTCGAAAACCGCGGCGTCGATCCGATGCGCCCGCTCCTGCCGCCGGAACTGCTGTGGCTGCGCAGCGATGAGCTGTTCGGCGAACTGAAAAAATGGCCGCGCGTACAGCTGAAAACCGAGCGCCTGGCGGACAAAGCGGCGAATACCAATCTGGGCTACCAGACGCTGCCGGACCTCGCGGTGCAGGCGCAAAACAAAGCGCCGCTGGATAATCTGCGCCGCTTCCTCGAGTCCTTTACCGGCCCGGTGATCTTCTCCGTGGAAAGCGAGGGTCGCCGTGAAGCGCTGAGCGAAATGCTGGCGCGGATTAAAATTGCGCCAAAACACGTGCTGCGTCTGGAAGAAGCCACCGGCAATGGCCGCTATCTGATGATTGGCGCCGCCGAACACGGGTTTATTGACAGTCAGCGCGGCCTGGCGCTGATTTGCGAAAGCGACCTGCTCGGCGAGCGTGTGGCGCGCCGCCGGCAGGATTCACGCCGCACCATCAACCCTGACATCCTCATTCGCAACCTTGCCGAACTGCATATCGGCCAGCCGGTTGTCCATCTGGAGCACGGCGTGGGCCGCTATGCGGGAATGACCACCCTGGAAGCCGGCGGCATCACCGGCGAATACCTGATGCTGACTTACGCCAACGATGCCAGGCTATACGTTCCGGTATCCTCCCTGCATCTTATCAGCCGTTACGCCGGCGGGGCGGAAGAGAACGCGCCCCTGCACAAGCTGGGCGGCGATGCCTGGACCCGGGCGCGACAAAAAGCGGCTGAGAAAGTACGCGACGTGGCGGCAGAGCTGCTGGATATCTACGCCCAGCGCGCGGCGAAGGCGGGCTTTGCCTTTAAACACGACCGCGAACAGTATCAGCTGTTCTGCGACGGCTTCCCGTTTGAAACCACGCCGGATCAGGCGCAGGCGATTAACGCCGTCCTCAGCGATATGTGCCAGCCGCTGGCCATGGACCGCCTGGTGTGCGGCGATGTGGGCTTCGGTAAGACCGAAGTGGCTATGCGCGCCGCCTTCCTCGCCGTGGAGAACCACAAGCAGGTGGCGGTGCTGGTGCCGACCACCCTGCTGGCTCAGCAACACTATGACAACTTCCGCGATCGTTTCGCCAACTGGCCGGTACGCATCGAAATGCTCTCCCGCTTCCGCAGCGCTAAAGAGCAGGCGCAGATCCTCGAGCAGGCCGCGGAAGGCAAAATCGATATCTTAATCGGCACCCATAAGCTGTTGCAGAGCGAGGTGAAGCTGCGCGATCTGGGGCTGCTGATCGTCGACGAAGAGCACCGCTTTGGCGTTCGTCACAAAGAACGCATCAAAGCAATGCGCGCCGATGTCGATATCCTGACCCTCACCGCCACGCCGATCCCGCGGACGCTGAACATGGCGATGAGCGGGATGCGGGACCTGTCGATCATCGCCACGCCGCCGGCGCGCCGTCTGGCGGTGAAGACCTTCGTTCGCGAATACGACGCCCTGGTGGTGCGCGAGGCGATCCTGCGCGAAACGCTGCGCGGAGGCCAGGTCTACTATCTGTTTAATGACGTCGAAAACATCCAGAAAGCCGCCGACAAGCTGGCGGAGCTGGTGCCGGAGGCGCGGATAGCCATCGGCCACGGCCAGATGCGGGAGCGCGAACTGGAGCGGGTGATGAATGACTTCCATCACCAGCGCTTCAATGTGCTGGTGTGCACCACCATCATCGAAACCGGGATCGACATTCCCACCGCCAACACCATCATCATCGAACGCGCCGACCATTTTGGCCTCGCCCAGCTGCACCAGCTGCGCGGCCGCGTTGGCCGTTCGCATCATCAGGCCTATGCCTGGCTGCTGACGCCGCATCCGAAAGCGATGACCACCGATGCGCAAAAGCGCCTTGAAGCCATTGCGTCGCTGGAAGATCTCGGCGCCGGCTTTGCGCTGGCGACCCACGATCTGGAGATTCGCGGGGCCGGGGAACTGCTCGGCGAAGATCAGAGCGGTCAGATGGAAACCATCGGCTTCTCTCTGTATATGGAGCTGCTGGAGAACGCAGTCGATGCGCTGAAAGCCGGACGCGAACCCTCGCTGGAAGATCTCACCAGCCAGCAGACGGAGGTCGAACTGCGCATGCCTTCCCTGCTGCCTGACGATTTCATCCCTGACGTCAATACGCGACTGTCATTCTATAAGCGCATTGCCAGCGCCAAAAACGAACTCGATCTGGAGGAGATCAAAGTCGAGCTGATCGATCGTTTTGGCCGCCTGCCCGATGCCGCCCGCAACCTGCTGGATATTGCCCGTCTGCGTCAGCAGGCGCAGAAACTGGGGATCCGCAAACTGGAAAGCAACGAAAAAGGCGGCGTGATTGAATTTAACGAGAAAAACAACGTCAATCCGGTGTGGTTGATCGGCCTGCTGCAGAAGCAGCCCCAGCACTTCCGGCTGGACGGGCCGACGCGCCTGAAATTCATGCAGGATCTGGAAGAGCGTAAAACGCGGATGGACTGGGTTCGCCAGTTTATGCGTCAGCTGGAAGAGAACGCCGTCGCCTGACTGGCAGGAGATACGGCCCCCTGTCCGTATCTCCCTTCTTACATACCTGGCAATCTTTACAAACATTTTGCAATCCGCCTGGATTTCCCCACACAGACTCACGCCATAATCTCATCTGCTTTTCATATAAAAATAACCACTTATATATTTTGGAGTTATGGTAATGAGAAACCGTTTCCCCGTTACGCTCTGGCTGGCGCTGGTCGCGCTGGTCGCCGCGCTGGCTCTGCCCGCGCGCGCCAACACCTGGCCCCTTCCCCCGCCGGGCAGCCGGCTGGTAGGTCAGAATACGTTCCACGTGGTGCAGGATAACGGCGGTTCGCTGGAGGCGATTGCCAAAAAGTACAATGTCGGCTTTCTGGCCCTGCTGCAGGCCAATCCCGGGGTTGACCCCTATGTTCCCCGCGCCGGCAGCGTGCTGACCATCCCCCTGCAGACGCTGCTGCCCGATGCGCCGCGCGAAGGGCTGGTGATTAACCTTGCCGAGCTGCGCCTCTACTATTACCCGCCGGGTAAGAATGAAGTGACCGTCTACCCGATCGGCATCGGCCAGCTGGGCGGAACCACCATCACGCCGACGATGGTCACGACCGTGTCTGACAAGCGGGCCAATCCGACCTGGACGCCCACCGCTAACATTCGCGCCCGCTACAAGGCAATGGGGATTGAGCTGCCGGCGGTGGTGCCAGCCGGTCCTGACAACCCGATGGGCCATCACGCCATCCGCCTCGCCGCCTATGGCGGAGTCTATCTCCTGCACGGCACCAATGCCGATTTGGCTGCCACTCTTGCCCGATCCGTTGTATGACCCAAATGAATATTCCTCGGGTGA
>OJTQ01000176.1_pt1 | contig 19989 bp, 22 predicted proteins | sample 1599771 | NCBI WGS metagenome assembly OJTQ01 (sample SAMN04436728, study PRJEB24849) | human gut metagenome | biome: human gut; feature: NICU; material: stool | host: Homo sapiens | place: USA: Saint Louis, MO | collected 2010-11-27
AAGGCCTTTGAATAAGACAAAAGGCTGCCTCATCGCTAACTTTGCAACAGTGCCCATTTAAAGCCGCCTGACAACACACCGAGGCAGACGCGCAGCCTGCCTCGGTAATCTTCAGTAGAAACGGCGACGGAACCTGGCTCCGCCATCCACTGACGTGCATTCACACACTAAATGCCACGTCTAAATTTAACGCATCAAGCGCGACAGGCTTCCCGATGAAATACCCTTGCGCCTCGTCACAGTGATATTGTTTAAGCCTTTTCAACTGCTCCGCCGTTTCCACGCCTTCAGCGGTGACAGTCAGCGAATAGGCTTTGCCAAGGCCGATAATATTCTCAACGATGATTTTGGCGTTTTCCGATTCCTCCATGGCGAACACAAAAGATTTATCCAGCTTTATTCCGTCGAACGGGAAGCGTTTCAGATAGCTTAATGCCGAGTAGCCGGTTCCAAAGTCATCAATCAAAAAGCGTACGCCGATATCCTTCAGCTGCTTCATGGTTTCCAGCGTGATACCCGGATTGGAAATCGTCACGTTTTCGGTAATTTCTAACTCCAGCCGGGACGGTTTAAGCCCCGATTTTTGCAGCGCAGCCTTTACCCGTTTCGCCAGGCCACGGGTATTAAACTCCACCGCCGAAATATTGACCGAAATAACCAAATCGGGCGAGAGATGCACCATATCTTTACAGGCTTTCTCCAGCACCACATCACTCATGGGGCTTTGTTGAATAAATCAGATTTCGGGTAAGTCTCCCCCGTAGCGGGTTGTGTTTTCAGGCAATACGCACGCTTTCAGGCATACCTGCTTTCGTCATTTTGTTCAGCGCTCGTACCAGGGCCATAGCCTCCGCAACCTGACCATCGTAGTCACGCAGCGTCAGTGAACCCCCGAACAGCTGTTTTACCCGGTACATCGCCGTTTCCGCTATCGAGCGACGGTTGTAATCTGTTGTCCATTTCCACCGCGCATTACTCCCGGTCATTCGCTGATTAGCCACTGCACGGTTACGGTCTGCATATTCACCGGGCCAGTAACCCGCACCTTTTCGGGGAGGGATAAGCGCGCTGATTTTCTTACGCCGCAGTTCATCGTGACAGAGCCGGGTGTCGTAAGCGCCGTCTGCCGATGCTGCCCTGATTTTTCTGTGAGTCTGCCGGATAAGACCCGGGAAGGCTTCTGAGTCCGTCACATTGTTCAGCGACAGGTCTGCACAGATGATTTCATGTGTTTTACTGTCAACGGCGAGATGCAGCTTACGCCAGATACGGCGGCGTTCCTGGCCATGCTTTTTGACTTTCCACTCGCCTTCACCGAAGACCTTCAGCCCGGTGGAATCAATTACCAGGTGTGCGATTTCACCCCGGGTGGGCGTTTTGAAACTGACATTAACCGACTTTGCCCGCCTGCTGACACAGCTGTAATCCGGGCAGCGTAGCGGAACGTTCATCAGAGAAAAAATGGAATCAATAAAGCCCTGCGCAGCGCGCAGGGTCAGCCTGAATACGCGTTTAATGACCAGCACAGTCGTGATGGCAAGGTCAGAATAGCGCTGAGGTCTGCCTCGTGAAGAAGGTGTTGCTGACTCATACCAGGCCTGAATAGCTTCATCATCCAGCCAGAAAGTTATGGAGCCACGGTTGATGAGGGCTTTATTGTAGGTGGGCCAGTTGGTGATTTTGAACTTTTGCTTTGCCACGGAACGGTCTGCGTTGTCGGGAAGATGCGTGATCTGATCCTTCAACTCAGCAAAAGTTCGATTTATTCAACAAAGCCGCATTTAGGCTGTAGCCCAAGGCGATGTTTGCGATGGAGGCACCGGGTTCAGAACACTCCTGAATGACCTGAGCCTTGAAAGATTTGCTGTAGGTACGGCGCTGAGGGCGCATGGAAAATCCGCTTGATGGGCCATGGCCTTCGGCGGCGGTGTCGGGAAGGTGTGTTGGCCGGACGGATACTGTTGAACTACGTTGTCTGGGGCAACGGAAGTGTTTCGGCCCGACTCTGGAACGCGATCCGCAGCGACGACTGGGCAATTCCGCACGTTGGCCTGAGCAGCCTCGGGGAAATCGTCGTCTGGGCGCGCCCAGACGAGTTTCCGCCAAGGAACATGCAGACGAGCAAGGGGCTGCGGGCACTCGGCTACAACGTGAGGATCGGTGTTTGATCGAGGCGCCTGTGGCACACGCAGGCTGACGAGCCAGGCGCTGTCCATTGCCTGAGCAGTTGACCTGCATCAATGGGGCGGGAGAACGCTGCACATTGACTCTTGAAGTTATTCATAGTAGGTCTAATATTACAAAGTATTGCAAGGATTTTCTTGGCCGGAACCGCAAAGCGACGCGATTGGAGAGGGTGAGATGAAAGCGCACCTACAGGTGATTTTCACGCTCGATGAATTGGCTGCGTACTTGAAAGTCGGCAAGCGGACGCTTTATCGGCTCGCCGCACACGGGGAAATTCCGGCTTTCAAGGTGGGCGGGACGTGGCGGCTTCGTCAAAGTGAAATCGATCAGTGCATCAATGATCAGACCCGAGCCGGAGCAAAGAAGGAGGTGATGCGCAAGCGTGAACAGCAGAAGTCATCCGAGCAGCTCGTGTCGCCTGGGCGCACTGCCCGTCACAGCAGGCAAAGGGCTTGAGTAACTCGTTTTCCAATTTTTCTGGAGGTATGACATGGACATCGATTTCAAGAAGTTGGCTCCCTGGAACTGGTTCAAGAACGAGCAGCAAGAGCAGCAGACCGTCTCTTCCCTGCCGGTGCAGCGCAATGACCTGCCAGCGGCGAGCGGGCCAGTCAGCCCGATCCTGCAACTGCATCGGGAAATCGACCGGCTGTTCGATGACGCATTCCGGGGCTTCGGTTTTCCGGCGTTGAACATGCCGCAGTGGCCATCCGATTGGTCGGGCATGCTGAAGCCGGCCCTGGACATCCAGGAAACCGACAAGCAGTACAAGATTACCCTGGAAGTGCCCGGTGTCGAGGAGAAGGACATCCAGATAACTCTCGACAACGACGTGCTGATGGTGCGTGGCGAGAAGCGCCAGGAACAGGAGAAGAAGGAAGGTGGCTTCCACCGTGTGGAGCGCTCCTACGGCAGCTTTCAGCGTGCCTTGAACCTGCCTGACGACGCCAACCAGGATTCGATCAAGGCATCGTTCAAGAACGGGGTGCTCACGGTCACGATCGACAAGCGCGAGGTCAGCGCGCCGAAGCAGGGACGCTCGATCCCGATCAACGGCTGACGTCGCCGGCTCGTTCGTCACAAGAAAAACCCGGCACGAGACGAGGAGTCGCGGCTCGCGATGCCTCGTCGCCTCAACCTTGTCAACCTTCTCAGGAGCATCAGCATGGCCAGAAAACAATGCCAGGTCTGCGGCCAACCCGCCACCGTGCGGGTGGAAGCCAATCTCAACGGTCGTAACAGCACCATGCTGTTGTGCGACGACCATTACCGGCAATTAGTGCGCCAGCAAAAGCGCACCGTTTCGCCGCTGGAAGCCTTGTTCGGCTCGCGCAGCGGCCTGTTCGAGGACTTCCTCGGCAGTGACTTCTTCCGCATCGGCGAAGACGCGACGCCAGTTGCCGCCGATACCGATGACGTGGTCGATGCCTCGTTTGGCGAGCCCGCCACCGCAGGTTCGGGTGCGCCGCGCCGTCGCGGCAGTGGGTTGGCCAGCCGCATCAGCGAACAGTCGGAAGCCTTGCTGCAGGAGGCCGCCAAACACGCTGCCGAATTTGGCCGCTCCGAGGTGGATACCGAACATCTGCTGCTGGCGCTGGCCGACAGCGACGTGGTCAAGACCATCCTGGGTCAGTTCAAGATCAAGGTCGATGACCTCAAGCGGCAGATCGAGTCTGAGGCCAAGCGCGGGGACAAGCCCTTCGAGGGCGAGATCGGCGTGTCGCCGCGCGTGAAGGATGCGCTCAGCCGCGCCTTCGTGGCCTCCAATGAACTCGGCCATTCTTATGTCGGTCCAGAGCATTTCCTGATCGGTCTGGCCGAGGAAGGCGAAGGGCTGGCCGCCAACCTGCTGCGCCGCTATGGCCTGACGCCGCAGGCGCTGCGCCAACAGGTCAGCAAGGTGGTCGGCAAGGGCGCCGAGGATGGCCGCGCTGAGACGCCGACCAACACGCCAGAACTCGACAAGTACTCGCGCGACCTGACCAAGATGGCGCGCGACGGCAAGCTCGACCCGGTGATCGGCCGCGCGCAGGAGATCGAAACCACCATCGAGGTGCTGGCCCGGCGCAAGAAGAACAACCCGGTGCTGATCGGCGAGCCGGGTGTGGGCAAGACCGCCATCGTCGAAGGGCTGGCGCAGCGCATGGTGGCGGGTGAAGTGCCCGAGACCTTGCGCGACAAGCGCCTGGTGGAACTCAACATCAACGCCATGGTGGCCGGCGCCAAATATCGCGGCGAGTTCGAGGAGCGCGTGCAGAAGGTGCTGAAGGAGGTGACCGAGCACCAGGGCGAGCTGATTTTGTTCATCGACGAGGTGCACACCATCGTCGGTGCCGGCCAGGGCGGTGGCGAAGGCGGGCTGGACGTGGCCAACGTGTTCAAACCGATGATGGCGCGCGGTGAACTCAACCTGATCGGCGCCACGACGCTGAACGAGTACCAGAAATACATCGAGAAGGATGCCGCACTGGAGCGGCGCTTCCAGCCGGTGACGGTGCCCGAGCCGACGGTGGCCCAGGCCATCATGATTCTGCGCGGCCTGCGCGACACCTTCGAGGCGCACCACAAGGTCAGCATCTCCGAGGACGCGATCATCGCGGCGGCCGAGTTGTCCGACCGCTACATCACGGCGCGCTTCCTGCCGGACAAGGCGATCGACCTGCTCGACCAGGCGGCCGCGCGCGTGAAGCTGTCGGCCACGGCCCGGCCGGTGGCCGTGCAGGAGCTGGAGTCCGAACTGCACCAGCTACGGCGTGAACAGGATTACGTGGCCGCGCGCAAGCAGTACGACCAGGCAGCCGAGCTCGGCAAGCGCATCGAAGCCAAGGAGGCCGAGCTCAAGAAGCTCGTCGAGGACTGGGAGCGGGAGCGGGCCTCCGGCAGTGCCGAGGTCAAGGCGGAACACGTGGCGCAGGTTGTCTCGCGCCTGACCGGCATCCCGGTCAACGAGTTGACGGTGGAAGAGCGCGAAAAGCTGCTGCACTTGGAACAACGGCTGCACGAGCGCCTGGTGGGACAAGACGAGGCGGTCCGTGCCGTGGCCGATGCCGTGCGGCTATCCCGCGCCGGCCTGCGCGAAGGCAGTAAACCGGTGGCTACCTTCCTGTTTCTGGGCCCGACCGGGGTGGGCAAGACCGAGCTCGCCAAGGCATTGGCCGAATCGATCTACGGCGATGAGCACGCCCTGTTGCGCATCGACATGTCGGAATATGGCGAACGCCATACCGTGGCGCGGCTGGTGGGCGCGCCTCCGGGCTATGTCGGTTACGACGAAGGCGGTCAGCTCACCGAGAAGGTGCGGCGCAAGCCCTACAGCGTGCTGCTGCTCGACGAGATCGAGAAGGCACACCCTGACGTCTACAACATCCTGCTGCAAGTGTTCGACGACGGTCGCCTCACCGACGGCAAGGGCCGGGTGGTGGATTTCACCAACACCATCATCATCGCCACGTCCAACCTGGGTTCGGACATCATCCAGCGACGGCTGAAGGCGCGTGAGGCGGCTGGCGAGGAGTACGAAAAGACCAAGGCCGAGGTCATGGACGTGCTGCGCGGCCACTTCCGGCCCGAGTTCCTCAACCGCATCGACGAGATCATCGTCTTCCATGCGCTGGGCAAGGAGGAGATCCGCCACATCGTCGGCCTGCAGCTCGATCGCGTGGCGCGCAGCGCCGCCAGCCAGGGCGTGACGCTCACTTTCGATCAGACGCTGATCGACCATTTCGCGGAAGAAGGCTACAAGCCCGAGTTCGGTGCGCGTGAACTCAAGCGCCTGATCCGCAGCGAGCTGGAAACTGCGCTGGCGCGCGAGATGCTCGGTGGCGGCATCGGCAAGGGCGATCACGCCAGCGCACGCTGGGACGACAAGGCCGAACGCGTGGTGTTCGAACGCAAAGAGCCACCGCAGACCCCGGCCGAGCCGGAGCAGCCGGATGTCGCGAAGGCGACCGAGACGCCTCACGGCGACGCTGGCAAAGACTCGAGCAAGAAGAAGTCGGCGAGCGACGCATCTTGATGGCGGGCGAGGCTGCCGTGTCCGACTCCATCAGCCTGGCATGGGCAGCCTCCCTGGCATCGATCGCGGTGGCGGTCGTCTACAAGCGTGATCCGCGGTCGGCCACGCCGTGGGGGCTGCTCATCAGCGGCGGCACTGCCCTCCCGCTTGCTGGCCATCCGTTTGCGTGACGGTGCGGCCCGTCTGTTCACCTGATCCTCTGGCAACTCGACTTTCGAGGAACACGGTCCATGGAAAAAAAGAATCAATGGAATACCGGCTACTGGATCGTTGCCCTCCTGCTGTTGCTGAGTTTGCAGAGCTACTGGCAGACGGCGAAAACCGTCGAGCCGGTGCCCTACAGCGAGTTCGAGAAGGCGCTGGACGAGGGGCGCGTGGCCGAAGTGCTGGTGTCGGATCGTACGGTGACCGGGCGCCTGAAGTCGCCGGACAGCCGGGGCAAGACGACGATCGTGGCAACGAGGGTCGAACCCGATCTTGCCGATCGCCTGTCGAAGTACGACGTACCCTATGCCCGCGTGTTGGAGAGCACCTGGCTGAGCGATGTGCTGTCGTGGATCCTGCCAGCGGTATCCTTCTTTGGCGTCTGGTTCTTCCTGTTCCGCCGCTTCGCCGAGAAGCAGGGCATGGGCGGGTTTCTCAACATCGGTAAGAGCCGCGCCAAGGTGTTCGTGGAAAAGAACACCGGTGTGACGTTCGCCGATGTGGCGGGGGGGGATGAGCCCAAGGCGGAGCTGGTCGCGATCGTCGATTTCCTGAAGAATCCGCAGGACTATGGCCGTCTCGGGGCGCGCATTCCCAAGGGCGTGTTGCTGGTCGGCCCACCGGGCACCGGCAAGACATTGCTGGCCAAGGCTGTTGCCGGGTGGCCGAATCGACCCAGGCGCGCATCGATCAGGCTATCCGCGACATCGTGATGGGCGTGTTCGAGCGCGCCTACCGGATTCTCGACATCAACCGCGCGGTGCTGGAGCGCTGTGCGCGCGAGCTGCTGGCGCGGGAAACGCTCGACGAAAGCGATATCCGTCAATTGACTCAAGGACTTGTTCGGAACTGAAAACAGTAGTAGCTGCCATTCAGAGTAAACCGACGGCTCTGTTCAGTGCGTCATCCAATTCGTCGGCATTGTTCAAGGAGAACCGATATGTCTGCATTGACTCCGTGGGACCCCTTCCGGGAACTGGATGAATTGCAAAACCGCCTGGCGACGATGTCCGGACGAATACCCCAGCGACAGGGCGCCCGTACCGGCAACGAAGCCATGACCACGGCGGACTGGGCTCCAATGGCGGACATCAGCGAGGATGAGAACGCATTCCTCCTCAAGCTGGATCTGCCGGAGGTCCCCAAGGATGCCGTGCGCGTCAGCGCGGAAAACGGTGTGCTCACCATCAGCGGCGAGCGCAAACTGGAAAAAGAGGAGCAGGGCAAGAAGTTCCACCGCATCGAACGTGCCTATGGCCGCTTTGTGCGCAGCTTTGTCTTGCCTGACAACGTTGATCCGACCAAGGTGACGGCTTCCATGAAAGACGGCGTGCTGGAAGTGCGGCTTGTCAAGGCCGAGCAAGCCAAACCGAAACAGATTGAAATCTCAGTCAACTAACTTCAATCAAGAGCCCAAGATCATGAATATCAAACAGCCACAATACACCTTCTCCGCACTTGCCCTGGCGGTTGTCGTCGGACTGAGCGGACCGGCTCTGGCCCAATCGGCGGCAGGTTCTAGCCTAGGTGCTTCAGCACCCTCTGCCGCATCCAAGGCGGCACAGCCACAGGTAGATGACAAGGCCGCCCGGGAAGCCGATAAAAAGCGTGCCGAGCTCACTCAAGACGCCATCACGGCGCTCACCAAGACCCAGGAGGCTTTGACCCTCCTTGATGCAAACAAGACCAAGGAGGCGCTTGCTGCGCTGGAACTGGCCAGCGGAAAGCTGGAACTGGTATTGGCACGCGACGCCAAACTTGCTTTGGCGCCGGTCGATGTACGCGTCATCACCCACGATATCCACGCCAACGTGGAATCGGTAAAGAAAGCGGTCAAGTTGTCTCGGGAGTTGTTGGGTGATGGCGAGGTGCAAAAGGCCCGGCCCATCGTTGCCAATCTGGCCAGCGAAATCGTAATCCAAACCGACAACCTTCCGATGGCAACGTACCCGGCAGCGATCAAGTCGGCCGCACGGCTCATCGACAGCGGCAAGATCGACAACGCCAAAGCGGAACTCGCCCGAGCACTGAACACGCTGGTGGTGACCTCGGTCGCCTTTCCTCTGCCCGTGCTACGGGCCGAAGCCGCGATGGCAAAAGCTGAAAAGCTGGCCGAGACCGACAGGCGCGATGCCAAGCAGAACGAGGAGCTCAGCACCTTGCTGTCGTCCGTGCGCACGGAGATCGAGATGGCGCAGATTCTGGGTTATGGCAAGAAGGCGGACTTCAAACCCATCTTCGATCAGGTGAAGTCCATTGAGCAAAAGTCGGCTGGTGGCAAAAGCGGCAAGGGATGGTTCGACGAGTTGAAGACGCGCATCCAAAAGCTGTTTTGAGGTGATGAAGGGGCTGACTGCTCTGTCGGTCAGTCTCGCGATGTTCGCATTCAGCCCCAATAGATTCGCCTATTTTCACTATCTCATACGAGGCATATCACCATGAATGAGCAAACACCGAATCCCAATGCGACGAACGAAGGAAAAAACGAACAGGCCGCGGTAAGCAGCCTTCCTGTCAGTCCAGAGTCCAAGCCTGAAGTCGTCACGGAGGTACAGCCTGAGGTTCAGAAAGAAACGGACTCGCAGGCGGCAGACAAACGTAAACAAGTCCTCGATGAGGCAGTCTCGGCCTTGTCGCTGACCAAATCAGCGCTGGCCGCACTTGACGGCAAGGACACTGCACGCGCATTGGCAACGCTGGCCGAAGTGACGGGAAAGCTGGAGCTGATCGTCGCGCGCGAACCCACGCTCGCCCTGGCCGGCGTTGATGTGCGCACCATCGTGCACGACTTGTTCGCCAACACGGAAACCATTGAGGCGATGACCGACGAGGCGCTGGATGCCCTCAAACATGGCGAGGTGCAACAGGCTCGCCACGTGCTGGCTTTGCTGGCCAGTGAAATCGTGATCACGGTCACCAGCATCCCTTTGGCGTCCTATCCCGCAGCCGTGAAGGCAGTCGTGCCGCTGATCGATCAGGGCAAGATCGAAGAAGCCAAAGCCGCGCTGCAGTCAGCGCTCAGCACGCTGGTCGAGGAGCGCAGCGTACTTCCGCTGCCCGTCCTGCGTGCGAAGCTGCTCCTGAAGCGCGCCGAGCCCCTGGTAGAAGATGGTCAGCGCAGCGAAGCATCCAATGAGCGCCTGGAGACATTGTTGAACGAAGCCCGGCAGCAGTTGGAAATGGCAGAACTGCTGGGCTATGGAAAAAGGAAGGACTTTGAGCCCCTGTACGCTGAACTCAAGAAAATCAAGGAAAAGACGGGAGGGGGAGGCTGCGGAAAAGGCTGGCTCGATGAAGTCAAGGCAAAACTGTCCAGGTTGTTCTGAAACCGCTGGAGAGGGGGCGCATAGCGCCCCCTCTCTTGTCCCATGAGTGTTTGATTTTTTATTTTGTATAGATCTTTAGGAGATATTGCATGAAAACAGACACCATCGCCAATTCCAATGCGGATGACCCCACCAAAGCACTGTGTTCGCTGAGCCAAAATTGGTGGCTTTTTGTGCTGCGCGGTGTCTTGGCATTGATTTTTGCAGCCCTCGCGTTCTGGATGCCACAATCGGCTCTGTTGGCCATGACCATCATGTTCGGCGCATTTTCCTTGGTCAATGGCGCGTTCAACTTGTTTGCAGCGGTGCGCCATATCCAGAAAAAAGAGCGCTGGGGCTGGCTGCTGTTCAGCGGCATTGTCGGCATACTTACGGGCGTCGTCGTCCTGGTTGCTCCTTGGGTCGCCACGATAGTCTTGGCTTCTTTTTTATGGGCTAGCGTGGGCTTCTGGGCGATTTTCACCGGTGTGCTGGAGATATCCGCCGCCGTTCGGCTGCGTCGGGAAATCAAGGGTGAAATCTGGCTTGCCCTCAGTGGACTGCTCTCGATTATCCTTGGTGCTATCGTCTTGTGGATATTTTTTACCCGTCCGGTCGAGTCATTCGTGGCCGCAGGCTGGCTGTTGGGTTTCCATGCGGCAGTCTATGGCGTCACGCTTTTGTTCTTGAGTTGGAGTCTTCGCAAACGCGCCTGGGGTAAGAGCGTGACAAACCAAAATCTATGGATATGAGCATCCTCGATTCATGCCTCCATAGAAATGACATCGAAGGAGTCATACATGCAGATACAATATAGCTATCGAGCTATCGACAAAGAGTTTCATGAACCTTGGCAGAGAGCTTTGGGAAATGTGATCGAGCACGCCCTCAAGCCATTGCTCGACAAACACACTAAAGATTCAGCGCGACTTCAAATCGTCCTTGATCGCGACAAGATCAAGCGGCAATTTCTGGCCAGTGGCTATATGCACCTGCCCGGCAAAAAGATTGTCAGCGTTACTGCATCACATGACGAGCTGACGCCCCTCGCGCAGATGCTCGCACAGTCGTTGTTCCGTCAGGCCAAGAAGCATTTTGACCGACTGCATGCTCAGGATCAAATCAAGCGCAAAGCACGACGCGAGCGCTTGCGCGAGCTCAAGGTGCGGATTGCCGCAAAACCCGCATCAGCCGCCCATGAGGCCGAGGTGACCCGAATGCCTCTACTGTCGAAACTTGAGGCTGTCGCAAGGCGTGAGCTGGCTTATCTGCGGGCCGTCGGCGATTTACCGCGCGATTATCCGACGCTGCGCGACGTGGTGGATGAAGCGATTGTCCGAGCTAAGGTGGAATGGCAATCCGTGCCGGGGGAAAAAGAGGCTTACACCGGTCTTTTGAAGCATCTGTTCGCCGTCCTGGATAACGAAGTGGCAAGCAGCCGGCAATTTGGCGAATTCGTTTCTCTGGACGCGCCGGTCGAACCGGATGCCCAAGACGTGGCCGAGGCCATGGTGGAAGAGGAAATCTTCGAATTTTATCAGCACGATGACACACTCAAGCTGGCCGATATTTTCGCTGGCAGTCAGCATCCCGATGTCGCAACGATCGCGGAACAGGAGGAGCTGATTGATCGGTCGAGCGAGTTCGCTTTTGCATTTGACCTGCTGAAGGACATGCCGCGTTTGTGGCGGCGCATTTTTCTGCTTATCCGTGTGGACGGGCTGAATGCCAGCAGCGTCTCTGAAATCCTGCTGATTCCTAGTAAGGAAGATGCTGTCCGAAGGTGGCTCATGCAGGCCGAAGCATTCATCGCTGCTCATCTGGAAGAGGCCGGAGTAAGCAAAAACGGGAACGATTGGCTCCAAGGCGTTGATTGGTCGGCATTGTCTGTGACCCGAAGCGAGGCAGCCTCACTGTGGTCCAAGGAGGCGAACCATGAAGAATGATCTTCACCTCGTCTGCCCGCATTGCCAGTCCATCAACCGCGTACCGACTGCGAAGCTATCGGAACATCCCAACTGTGGCCGCTGCCAGCAGCCCTTGTTCACGGGCGAGCCCATCGAGTTGACCACGGCGACGTTCTCGCGCCACGTGGAGCGCAGCGATCTGCCGCTGCTGGTCGATTTCTGGGCGCCATGGTGCGGGCCGTGCAAGATGATGGCGCCACAGTTCCAGCAAGCGGCGCACCAGCTCGAACCGAGGATCCGGCTGGCGAAGGTGAATACCGAGGCTGAGCCCCACCTGGCCGCGCAGTTCGGTATCCGCAGCATCCCGACGCTCGCCCTGTTCCAGGGTGGGCGGGAGATCGCCCGTCAGGCCGGCGTGATGGGCGCGCAGGACATCGTGCGCTGGACGTCGACGCAAGTGGGACGCTGACCGATGCAGGGCTTGCTCGGCACTACGCTAATCCTGCTGGCGGCTTGCAGCCTGGCGGCGATGGCGACGGCGGCGTTCAGAGTGCCCGCCTTGCTGGGGTATCTCTCTGTCGGCGTTGTACTGGGCCCCTCAGTCATCGGCGTGATCGCGCCGGGGGAGACGCTGAGCTTTCTGTCCGAGCTGGGCGTGGCGCTGCTGTTGTTCATGGTCGGACTGGAATTCTCCCTCGGAGACTTCTGGCTCGCCCGCAGGACGGTGCTGATGGCGGGCGCTCTGCAGATGATCGCCGTGGCCCCGCCGCTGATCCTGCTATTGATGTGGCTGGGGCAGCCCGGCCAGAGCGCCGCGCTGCTCGGCACTGCGGCGGCCATGTCGTCCACGGCGCTGGTCAGCCGACAACTGGCCGACCAAGGCGAGCTCACCACCCGCCACGGACGCAGTGCCATCGCCGTGCTGGTCTTTCAGGACCTGGCCAGCGTGCCCCTGCTGGCCTTGCTGGCGATCTGGGCGCGCGGCGAGTCGCCGAAGATCGAGCATGTGCTGCTCGAAGTATTCGGTGTGCTGCTGCTGTTCGCGGCAGCGGCCCTCGTCTCGCGCCGTCTGTTGCATGGCCTGCTGGGCTGGGTGGCGCGGCGGGGCCACGAGGAATCGTTCGTGCTCGTCTCCTTGTGCGTGGTGGTGGCTGCCGCCGCTGCTGCGCACGCGGTCGGCGTATCCGCCGCCCTGGGGGCCTTCCTCGCCGGGATGGTGCTGGGCGAGAGCGACTTCCGGCACCACATGGAAAGCCACCTCAGGCCGTTTCGCGATGTGTTGTCGGGCGTGTTCTTCGTGACCATCGGCCTGCAACTGGACGCAGCACAGATTCTTTCGGCACCGCTGGCGGTGCTGGCGTGGCTGGTGGTGCTGGTACCGGTCAAGATCCTGCTCAATACGCTGGCCTTGCGGGCGACGCGCCTGTCCGCCCTCGATGCCTGGCGTACGGGCATAGCGTTGGGGCACGGCGGCGAGTTCGCCCTGCTGTTGTTGGGCACGGTCTTGCAGCAGCATCTGATCCCCGCGACCGTCGTCCAACCCATGCTGGTCGCGCTGGTGGTCAGCATGGCCCTGGCACCGCTACTGATCCGCCATCACGATGTACTTGCCCGGTTCTTGAGCCGCACCGGCGGCGTCATTCAGCCACCCCAGGCTGAAGAAGTCGAGATCGCCGCGCAGACGACGCGATATCGAGACCATGTCATCGTTTGCGGCGCGGGCGAGCTTGGCCTGACAGTCAGCGAGATTCTTCGCCACGCCGGCGTGGCGCATCTGCTGCTGGAGGCGGACGCGCAGAAGGTAGAGGCCGCGCGTGCCGCCGGCGCGCCGGTGTTCCATGGCGATGCCAGTCGGCCCGATACCTTGCTGGCTGCCGGCTTGACGCATGCGCACTTGGTGGTGCTAACGTTCGCCCATGCCCAGCAAGCGTTGCGCATCGCCCAGGCGATTGCCGAGCGCCGTCCGGCGCTAACCTTGTGGGTGTCATGCAGAAGTACGACCGCGGCCGATGCATTTCGCGCCATGCCTAACGTGCGCGTTTATCAGCAATCCTTTGCCGCAGCTATTGGGCTGGCGGAACAGGTGATGTCGACGCTTGGCATGTCGACCGAGTTGATTGAAGGACACATCAGCGCAATGCGCCGCCGTCTCGACAGCAGCCGTTTTCCAGGGAGTTCATCGTCATGAAATCAAAACGCCTTAACCCATTTCAGGTCTTGCGTGACCAATTGGCCATCATGAGTTTTTACGAGCGCTTCGAGCAGGTCGTCGCGCTCGTGCTGTCGGCGGTGATCGCCGTCATCATCGTGGTGTCGCTGTTCCAGCTCATCTCCATCGTCTTCACGCTGCTGGTTCTCGATGCCTTCAATCCCCTGGACCACAAGGTATTCCAGAGCGTGTTCGGCATGATCATGACGCTCTTGATCGCGATGGAGTTCAAGCATTCCATCGTGCGCGTGGCGCTGCGTCGGGACAGCATCATCCAGGTCAAGACGGTGGTCCTGATCGCGGTGATCGCACTCTCCCGCAAGTTCGTGATCCTCGACTCCGACGCGAGCCCCGCAAAGATAGCCGCGCTGGCAGTCGCCACGCTGGCTCTGGGTGCGACCTACTGGCTGCTGCGCAAGCGCGGCGACCGCGCCGTCGAGACCTCTGAGCATGACCCGTCATCATCCGAGTGATCCGCGCACTGCGCTCTTGCAACACCGCTGGCTCAACCGCCTGCAGACCGGGCTGTTGGTCCTGACCCTGGTCGGGATCGCAGCCGCAGCAGGGAGACTGCCATTTGAGGAAGGCTGCCTGTGGCTCGCGCTGTTTGCCGTTGCAGGTGCGTTGCTGCTGGAACCGGTAGCCGCGTCGGCGCTGAGCTTGCGCCTGTACCGCGTACGGGCCTTGCACCCGCAACAAGCCCACGAGATGTGGGCCCTGTTGCGCGAGCTGCCCGCCAGTGCCGGTTTGCCCGCCATGCCGGTGCCGCACTATGTGCCCAGTGCCGTCGTCAACGCCTTCGCCACCGGATCGAAGCAGGAGGCATCGATCGCCCTCACCGATGGCCTGCTGCGCAGCCTGAGCCCACGCGAGCTGGCGGGTGTGTTCGCGCACGGGGTCGCGCACATCGCTAATGAGGATCTGCGTGTCATGGGGCTGGCGGATTCCGTCAGTCGCCTCACGTGCCTACTGGCCCTTATGGGACAGATCGCGATCCTGCTCAGCCTGCCCGCGCTGCTGGTTGGCGCGGCGGAGGTCTATTGGCCTGGTCTATTGTTATTGGCCGCATCGCCCCAACTGGCCCTGCTCGCACAGCTCGGCTTGTCTCGCGTGCGTGAGTTCGACGCTGACCGCCTTGCGGCGGAACTGACTGGCGACCCGCAGGGGCTGGCGTCCGCGCTGGCGAAAATCGAGCGGGTCAGCCGCTCCTGGCGTGCCTGGCTATGGCCGGGATGGGGCAATCCCGAGCCCTCCTGCTTGCGCACGCGTCCGGCAACGCAAGAGCGCATCGCACGCCTGCTGACGTTGGCGCCTGGGCCAGCATCAGCGTTGCCACTCCGCGCGCCCCATTTTTTCCGGAATCCGCTTTGGCGACGCGCCCACCGCGCTGGCGCCCGAGCGGGCTGTGGCGCTGATTGCCCATCAACAGGAGACGTCTCATGGCCTATCTAGACCCGTACAAACGCCCCGCGCCGGACCGCTTCGTCCGGCGCTGGCTCTTCATCACCGCCTGTATTGCCGCGCTCATGCTGCTGTGGCAGTTTCTGCCCGCCATCGAGGCCTGGTTCAGTCCGCGCGAGGCAGCAGAACGCACCGTGATGGCGCGTGGCGATCTGGCGGCGGACGAGAAAACCACCATCGAACTGTTCGAAAAATCGCGCGCCTCGGTGGTCTACATCACCACCGCGCAATTAGTACGCGATGTCTGGACGCGCAACGTGTTCTCCGTGCCGCGCGGCACTGGCTCGGGCTTCATCTGGGACGACGCCGGCCACGTCGTCACCAACTTCCACGTCATCCAGGGCGCGTCCGAAGCCACCGTCAAACTGGCCGACGGCCGCGACTACCAGGCCGCGCTGGTGGGGACGAGCCCCGCGCACGACATCGCCGTGCTCAAGATCGGCGTCGGTTTCAAGCGCCCGCCGGCCGTGCCGGTCGGCACCAGTGCCGACCTCAAGGTGGGTCAGAAGGTGTTTGCTATCGGCAACCCCTTCGGCCTGGACTGGACGCTCACCACTGGTATCGTCTCCGCGCTCGACCGCTCGTTGCCGGGAGAAGCGGGCGGCCCGGCCATCGATCACCTGATCCAGACCGACGCCGCCATCAACCCCGGCAATTCCGGTGGCCCGCTGCTCGATTCGGCTGGGCGGCTGATCGGCATCAATACCGCCATCTACAGTCCGTCTGGCGCCTCGGCCGGCATAGGCTTTGCGGTGCCGGTCGATACCGTCATGCGCGTGGTGCCGCAACTCATAAAGACCGGCAAGTACATCCGTCCGGCGCTGGGCATCGAGGTGGATGAGCAGCTCAACACGCGTCTGCAGGCGCTGACCGGCAGTAAGGGCGTATTCGTATTGCGCGTGACGCCGGGCTCGGCGGCGCACAGGGCCGGGCTCGTCGGCGTCGAGGTCACCGCAGGCGGCATCGTGCCCGGCGATCGCGTTATCAGCATCGACGGTATCGCCGTTGACGACGTCACCACATTACAGGCCCAGCTAGACGACAAGAACGTTGGAGATGTTGTGGTCTTGTTAGTGGAGCGGGCCGGCAAGACTCGCGAGATGCTTGTGGAACTACAACCGGGAGTTTGATGGAAAGTGGGTCATGGATCTGCACAGCGAAGCAGCCAAGCGACTTCAGCCTTGCGCCGAACTACGAGCCCTAGCTAGGGATGGTCTGAAGTAGCCCTGTATTTCCGGCTGACTTCAGCCACTGCTGATTTTGAAAGCGGTGAACCGATCAAAAACGATCGGATCACTCGCTCATTTCGGTGCTTTCAGCCGTCGCGAGCACCTTGCGACGGCCATTTTCCGCATTACAGGCGCACCTCTCCTGCGCTTGCCAGCAAATGTCGGCGGGCCATCCATAGGTTCGACAGGGCAAACAGCGTCACCAGTTGTGCAGTGTTCTTCACCAGCCCTCGGAAACGTACCTTGGTGTAGCCGAACTGCCGCTTGATCACGCGAAACGGGGGCTCTACCTTCGCTAGCACTTGCGCCTTGGCCTTCTCGATCTTGCGCTTGGCTTTGTACAGGGCGCTGCGTTTATCGAGCATCTTGTAGGTGCTGCGGCGTGCTGCGACCTGCCAGATCACTTCTCGGTCGGCATGCTCGGAGCGCTTTTCGACGCCTGTGTAGCCGTCATCGGCGCAGACGACGTTCTCGTCGCCGTGCAGCAGTTTGTCGACCTGGGTGACATCCCCCCCTTCCCTTGTATCTAACAGTTTGTGGTGAAGTGAGCCGCCCCCTTCCCTTAAGGTCAGAAAAGTCGGCACCGCTGAACCTTGATTTGCAGCACATGGCCCTCCGCTTCACCTTTCACGCCAGCACATCAGGTTGAACGGTTACCGGGAGCTCGACTCCGTATGTACAAGGCGAACAGGCGTGACGGTTTATGTGAGAGGAGTTTGACCATGTTTCCAGTCGGCATTGACGTAAGTAAAAACACCCTGGATCTTTGCATGCTTTATGACGGTATCAAAGGACGCATAAAAACCCGTAACATCCAGAATAACAGACATTCAGTTGAAAATATTCTTCGCTGGCTCAGGCTTCAACATTGCAGTCCGGAAGATGTTCATGTGGTAATGGAAGCTACCGGTGTTTATCACGAACGGCTGGCCACTGAATTACATGATGCCGGTTTCCGGGTTTCTCTGGCCAACCCTCACCGTAGTCGGGAGTTTGCGCGTGGCATGGGAATCATGACAAAAACGGATAAGGTGGATGCGTATATGCTGGCCTGTTACGCATTCCTTAAGAAGCCACACCGCTGGGAGCCGCCGGCACCCGAAATCAGATATCTCGGTGCACTCCTGCGACGGCGGGATGTTCTGCTGGGTGATGCCCTGCGTGAGGAGAACAGGCTGGAAAAATACCTGTCGACAGACACACCTGCAGATATTATCAGTTCCTGCAGGCGTATGGCGCAGCTTCTGCGCGAGGAGGTAAGTAATATCGAGCGGCAGATAAAAGCACATATCAAAGCCAGCCCTGCACTGAGGCGTGATTATACACTGCTGACCTCAATTAAATCGGTTGGTCCCCAGCTGGGGATGCATATGCTGGTCGTGCTTCGCAGCCATAACTTTGTATCGGCTGAGCAGGCTGCCGCCTTTCTGGGCGTGGTGCCGATCGAGAAACGCTCAGGCACATCGGTCCGGCGCCGGCCGCGGATGTCGAAAATCGGCCCCCCTCAGTTGAGAGCGAAGCTTTACATGTCCGCCCTGTGCGGAAAAATCTACAATAAGCGAATGCGTAATATTTACGATGAGATGTGCCTGCGGGGTAAACCTAAAATGGTGGCCATTGGCGCGCTGATGCGGAAACTGGTGCACTGGTGTTATGGCGTCCTGAAGACCGGAACCGTTTTTAATGACGAAGACCTGAAACCGGTACTGTCAACCTGACTGTACCAGGCTGGCATTAAACACAAGGTAACGCTCACTGCAATAAGTGAGCGCAGTCCGTTATGAGCGAAGAGCGGATATTCAGACCGACTGATAGCTGATTTTGAGTTGCCAAAAAGAGCGCTCCTATTCAGTACAAAAAAGATGGTAATGTTTCATAAAATCTCTTAGGCCTTGCAGGAATGGTTTTGAAATGAATGGATCTTGTTTGTGTGGAACAATTGAATTTGAACTTACTCATAAACCAGCAGTGTTTTATCGTTGTCATTGCTCGCTTTGCAGAAAGCAGAGCGGCGTGGGTTACAATCTCGCCACACTAGTCAAAGACAGTGAGTTTCGCTGGATTAAAGGGGAAAACTGCATTGCTTCATGGTCTAAGCCAACGGGGTACCGTACAGATTTTTGCAATGTATGTGGCTCAACTGTGCCTAACAGTCTGCGAGACGTACCTTATGTCTGGGTTCCTGTTGGTTTAATTGACGAACGTCTTGAAATGGAATGTGCAGGAGACTTCTGCACTGATGATGCAATGCCCTGGGATGAAACCCGCTCACCTAGTTGTCACGCTGGACCTGTCGAGTCGCTAGCCTCGCTTTTAAAGTACCTGAAACTCAATTCCTGAGCGTCAGCATTTGGCACAAAGCAGACGTTAAGACTTACAGCATCGGGAAACTTCTGGATGCCGCGTCAGCGGCATGGAGGCGCCAGATGAGGTTACATGTGTCTGTGGAGTGAAATGGCGCCGAAAGCCCGGCGTAGCCGGTTACCTGGCTATAAACTCTGCTACCCTACCCCCTGTCCTGATTAGCCTTAACCCGCTCACAGCAATGAAGAAGTTAAAGTAATCCCTTTTAACCCCGGTGAGCGGGCTTTACGGCGTTTACGACGTAAAGGGCGTGATTTCCGGGGCCTTAGCGGCGGCAGCTTGCTGCTGACGCTTAGGGGGATGTTCTTCAGTTATTTTAGCGATTAACACGGTAGTTGCAAAGCTATACCCGCTAAAAATGTCTCAGATGCCTCTGTACGCGGTCGGAGTGGTCCCGGCAAGGCGACAGCCGCAGTCGGGGCGTACCTCCGCGTTAGCGGGCCGCAGGGCCGCTTACGAGCGTGAACCAAACAACTCACAGTAGCTCCACCCACAGCGATGAAGAAGAATAGTTACAACACCCATCATTAAAAGCGACACTACTCCCGGCCTTCGGCCGGGGGCGGCGGCGCTTTTCAGTGGTGGGGAGGGGCACCTGACTGGCAAACCGGCGCCGGTTTTATGATGAATTTCCTTTTGAATGCTGTAACTAATGTGGTTCTCCGGTCGGGGCCCGTCGCGAAGCGATGGGAGCTCTTTCTGATGTTGCCGAACCGGCGCGACCGTCAGGTCGCTGCAAGGGCGGGCATTCTCCGCAGCCTGTCCACAGGGCAGGCGATGAACAGGTTATGTGTTTACAGGATTTATTAAAGGATCTTTAAAAGAGATACAGAGCTGATGTTTAAAAGGAACCACGCGCCCTGAAAGGACGACGAGCAGCGCTTTGAGAAAACATCGGTTAGCGCTATATGAAATACTCCCTTGCAGTTATATGTGGATAACAGAAATCGGCCGTCAGAAGTGACGCCGGCGATAACATTTAAGGCCACGTTGACGCCAGGAAGACCGGAATTATGGTGAGGAAAGCAGACCTGAAGATAAGATAGGGGTCGTCTCAGAAAACGGAATCTATGGTCACTCCCGTTTTTGCAACACCGATTTTGACGAC